>Ga0209979_1001759_pt1 | contig 22537 bp, 21 predicted proteins | sample AnhtaG_FD_183114 | JGI IMG/M metagenome (GOLD analysis project Ga0209979, IMG submission 183114) | Deep subsurface microbial communities from Anholt, Denmark to uncover new lineages of life (NeLLi) - Anholt_01485 metaG (SPAdes) (version 2) | ecosystem: Environmental > Aquatic > Marine > Oceanic...
CCACCTAAAGGTTCCTCATTTTCCTGCCTGTTTATAATCCTGAAGGTGACATACAGTGTGGCCCCATCTCTTCTTACATTCACGTCCTCAATATCCACGATCTTGGGTAAGGATGATTCGGTATAGTTACCTGCGAACTCTGCCTCTGGGCCTTGGACCTTACCCTCACTGATATAGTCATCCAGGAGCGCAATATGGTGTTTCGATCTCTGGAGACTCTCAGTTGTCTTCATAAGCTTTCTGCTGAGTTTGGCTATTTGATCTGCCTGCACTTTATGTATTCTCCGGGCATCAAAGTATTTGTTGGTAACATAGATGGTGGCCACGATATAGAAGAGGAAGAACAGGGAGGCGAATAGTATAAGGCGGGGGGATATCATAAACCTCCTGACCTTCCCTAAATCCGTAAAGATCATGATTGTGAGAGACTCCGTGTCCTTAGAGCGACTTCCTATCTCCTTTTTCCCCTTCCTATCGGGGTCCATATCTTTCTCTTGATTTTCCATCCCCATTTCCCCTAATCAGTCGAATTGTCTTCTTTCCATTGTCGTGGTACTTATCGGAACTGTATACCTGATCGAAATACATTGTTGCCCTTTCGGGTGATAGGAGCCTTATCTCCAGATTGCTAATTGTAACCCTTGTTTGACCATATCTTTGATTGAGTTCAGATTTATGCCTTTTCCAACCCTCACGATCGAGCCCGTGAGAAAAAAATCCCCTGAATAGCCGACCATATACCCCTGGATATCCTCATCCTGCCAGGCATTTTGCCAGTTAGGTATCAGACGCTTGATGGCAAAAAACTCTCTATCTCTCTATAGGTTTGAGGGTAGTTTTTGGGCGAACTCCTTTCTTGCCTTGAAGAACTCATCTGCTATCTTCCATTCAGGACCCCTTTTGTGTAAGTAAAGCCTTTTCTCCCCAACACTAAAAAATCCATTGGCCCTATAGGTCTGATCAAACTTGGCCAAGACGATCCCATCTTCCCTTAGTATCTGCAAATTATCTATCTTTATGTCTATGTTCCCATATCTCTCACTTAAACGCCTTTTATAGTCTCGCCACTGACGCCAGTTCTTCCCTGCCACTGTGAGCTGTCTGCAATAAAAGGACATATACAGATCAATGCGCCCCTGACTCCAAGCCTCTAGCCAGGCCCCAATGAACCTCCTGAGCTTTACCCCCTCTCTTTGGAGCTCTTTCTTTTCAATGAAGTTGATCTTCTGGGTTATTATGATCGGTGTATGTCTTTCGCTTGTATACCTAGAGAGGTCGATTATGTCCTCATTCCTAAAAACAATGCAGCCATTGGTATCCCATGGCTTGAGGATCTCATTGATTCCATGAATCCATATCCCATATCCCTTTCTCCCCAGTTTCCGGTCCCGTGGATTGGGATAGTCAATTGCAAAGGCCCGAGCTCCATAAATAGAAGGCAGATCTCTCTGTTCGAATGAATTCGTAACAAAATATATACCCTCAGGTGTCCTTTTATCATCCCTGTCAGACTTTGGCCCTCTATTCTCGCCCGTAGAACAAGGATATACCTTTAACGGACGGCCTATACTATGAGCCTGGTAAAGGTAAGCCTTTTGGGTAGATTTTTCCACCAGGAGTACGTATCCAGAATTTTGAAGGGGAAAATAAAGGACGGAATCCGGTACAAGCTTCTTTTCTTGTTTGCGTATAGCTCCCGGCCTTGTTATAGCAGCCCCACTTGTCTGAGGAGGTATCATTACTAGCAAAAGAAGCTGGGTACCCAGAAGAGCTGATATTATAAACAAATCTCTATTCAATCTAAAGCTCCTATCTCAGTACAGTAGACCTCGGTGCACTCGTAAAGACCGATTCCACCGATTTAGAAGGCTGATTTTACTTATTGAATCTGAAAATATAGGTACTCGACCAAGGAGATATAAAGGGATAAAAACTCTCAGACACTGTCCTGTCTTTTTTAACCTTCGTGATCTATAATGGTTCCATCCTAAATCGCCCATCCCTGATGAGGTGAAGTTTCCACAGTGAATCCCTTTCCGTAAAAGTCATCCTTCTGTCTCTCCGGGGTATATACTGACACCAAAAAGTCGTCATAATGCTTGGATGCCCTTATCTCTGAGTTCCGCTGTCCTATACTCGGAAGAGGTATATTCTGTATCTGAAAGCCTATGATATATATGCAGGGTTGAGGCACATGCTGAAGGCAGGATGGGAAAGCATACTTGATATACTAGAGGAATGAGTCTATTGTTGGAATACCCTGGCAAAGATCTCCTCTACGTATTTTAGGTGATAATTCAGTGAAAATATCTCCTCTATCTCCTTCTTGTCAAGGTACTTTTGGATATCTGGATCGCTTGAAAGAAGCTGCTTGAAGCTTTTTTCAGCATTCCAGGCCTCCAGAGAGATTCTTTGCGTTAATGAATAGGCATACTGTCGAGGGCATCCTTTGGCAATCAAGGCAAGTAATACCTGCTGGGAAAAGATAAGGCCTTTTAGTTTTTCAAGATTTCTGACCATATTATCTTTTTTCACTACCAGATTCCTTATTATCCTTGTCACTCGATCGAGCATGAAATCTATAATTATGGTGCTGTCCGGGGCAACTACCCTTTCCACAGACGAATGACTGATATCCCGTTCGTGCCAAAGCGCAATATCCTCCATGGCAGCAATTGAATAGCACCTGACAAGCCGAGCCAGTCCTGACAGATTTTCCGAACCAATAGGATTCTTCTTATGGGGCATAGCAGATGAGCCCTTTTGTCCAAGGGTAAAGGCCTCTTCCACCTCTCCAACCTCTGTTCTTTGCAAATGTCTTATCTCCACTGCTATCTTTTCAATTGAGCCTGCAAGGATAGCCAGTGCAGTGAAATAGTGCGCATGCCTGTCTCTTTGAATAATCTGGGTTGAGATCTCCGCCGGCTTTAGACCCAAGTTATCGCAGACATACTTTTCTATCCGAGGATGGATATTGGCAAATGTGCCAACTGCCCCGGATATCTTGCCATAGCTTATTACATCCAATGCCTGCTCAAGCCTTCTGAGGTTCCGCTGCATCTCGCTGTACCATACTGCCAACTTGAGACCAAATGTTATGGGTTCGGCATGGATGCCATGGGACCGCCCAATCATGACGGTATTTTTATGCTCAAAGGCCTTCTCTTTTAACGTAACGAGAAGATCGCGAATATCATCTATGATTATCTGCATGGCCTCTTTGAGTTGCAGAGCGAGGGCGGTATCCAAGATGTCAGATGATGTAAGACCCATGTGGATGAAGCGAGAGTCCGGGCCAACATACTCTTCCACATTTGTCAAAAAAGCAATAACATCATGCTTTACCTCTGCCTCTATCTCTTTGATCCTATCAATAGAGAAATTTGCCTTCTTCTTGATATTCTCAAGCGATTTTCGCGGGACCACACCCTCTTTTGCCATTGCCTCGCAAACAAGTATCTCGATCTGAAGCCATTTAGCAAAGCGATTATAGGGCTCCCATATCTTGCCCATCTTTGGAAGTGTGTAACGTTCAATCATTTATTTACCTCAATTGATAGGAAAAATTACTTTCCTAATAAGCCACCTAGTCAATAAAATCAAGACAAAATGAGGTACAAAAGCCCTTACATCTTCCGATTTTTATCCTGCCTATTGTCATGAGTCTTTGACCTCCATAGCCTATTCTTCTCAATGATGTGTATCACTTGCCATCCCCTCTCCTCCAGGCCGGACGCAATGAATCGGCGGTGACACCTCCATGGAAATCGCTCCGCACATATAAAGGTAGTGGTACTTTGCTTACCAATCTGCTCCAGATGAGATATGCCTGCTTGATAGGGTAAGCTCTTGGTGTAGAATAGGTAACCACCCTTGCGAAATCCACCTAGCTCCTTTCCCAAATAGATGTAGTTAAGGCCCTCTTTCCTTAATATCCCTGACAGATTATCTTTCTTAAAATGCTCGAATCTACTCTGGGGAAAGCTCCTCACATCTACCACCGTCTCAATGTGATAGTGACGGAGAAGCTCAAGAAATTCCTCCTTGGTGTGCGTGCTGGTCCCTAGGGTGTAGACAATAGGTTTTTGCATCTGCCTCCCTATCCGATCTTTTTCATATTTCATCCTCTTACCTTGCGCTTCTTGCAGCCTTCCTATCGAATCCCCACTGAACCAAATGAGAAATAGGTCAACATTACCCACGGGGGGAGCAAGGGCCGATGTTAGAAAGGATCATAAGAGATTTCTCAATAATGCGAACTCCTCCTCTGTTCTTACAAATATACCGATGTTTCCCAACCTCACATTCTTAAGGCCTCTGTCCTTTACCCTTTTGTAGGCTTCCAGCATCTGCTCCAGATTAGGAGAGGGAATATCCTTTAGTTGATATTCGGGAAAAAAGGCAAGAATTGTAAATGGAATCTGGGGATCTACTGCTGAGATAATCTGGGCTATCTTTTCTATCTGATCTGTCTCTACCCAGCCAGGGATAAAGAGGGAGAGCACCTCAAGGACAAAGTCCCTTTTCTTTATCTCGTAAGGAAGCCTTAAGATCTGCTCATTGGAGCAACCGGTCAATCTTCGATGAATAGCTTCATCATGGGCCTTGATATCCAACCAGAAGGCGTCAATTCCAGATGCCTTAAACCTATCCAGATTCTTCGGGGTAAGTCCGTACCCATTGGTCTCAAACAGAACCCAGAGATCCTTTCTTGGTCCCTTAATCTCCTCTGAGGCTAAGTCCTTCGATTCATAAATTCGGTAACGAATTTATTCACTCAGGACTTAGTGCTGAGTGAGCAAGAACGGCCCCATAACTTTGCACAATACGTGAGCGTAATTGCAAATCGAAGCACTAAGCAGTAAAATTCTGGCTGGCAGGCGAGGTCGTCCCCTGTAAATCCTATTATGTTTCTTGCCGGGCCCCACCCCTGGGCTGAGAGGATTACCTGTTCAGGCTCTAACACCCCCGGGCAATAGGAGGATCTTTTTTTCTCCGTAACACAGGATCCGCAGGAGACACATAGATCATGGGCGTGAAAACTGGTTGCCCTCTCCCTTGGTTCCCAATAAGTGATAGTTTTGGCATAATCCCTTACCAGTACTCCAATATCCTTAGGGGACATCCAGTCTCCGGAGGCATGCCTGGTAAAATACCAAGAATGGCATTTCTTACAAGCAAAGTTACATCCCGATTGATAGATAGAAAGATAATGCTCGGGCCTGGAGAGATGGGCAGATGTTATCAGCCTGAAGGGTGCATTCCCTTCCCATCTAAGGGTAACCTTGCAGGCCCTATCGACCTGCTCACCTTCATAGCCCACCATACAGCTCCCGGGCCCAAATCCTTCCTCCCTCAGCCTGCACGTACCCTTGGGGTTGACTAAATCTTCTGCCAATACTCCGCTCCTCGATGAGATTGGTTAAACCCCTTCCTCAGATGTATCCTGCTTAAATCAATTCCCAGATTAAGCCTGATTTCTCCAATCCAATCGGCATACATGCTGAACCATGTCTTACCGCATAGGTATGTCAAGAATGAGAATATATCTCTATCTTACCGGGGAAATAAGAGACGATTCGATTGTACTGCCTACCATTTTTTCTTGACATAGATAAATCATAGACTATTTATGAATATTCGCCCATCTTGAAAAACTGTTTTTTGGAAAAAGATGGGCAAGAGGTCCGAAAAATTGTCTAGAAAACAAGGAGAGCTGTGACAGACAGCTTTTCTACGATGAAGCAGCTATTTCTAAAAAAAGTAAACCCCCTTAGGTACACGGGCCACTTTAGGCCCTAGGAAAAGTGGAACACAGCCTCTAATATCATCTCCTGGCTTCCAAACAAGTGACTCTAAAGGGGTAAATAGAATAGAGGAAAGGAGAATTATGAGAAGGGTATTTATTTTTTTGGGAATACTATTTTTCTTACTATTGGGATCTTCGCCAGCTGTAGCCTCGGAGGTACTTACCTTGGAAGAGAGCATTGAGATTGCCTTAGAAAGGAGCTTAGCCGTCTACTCAGCAAGAGAGGAGATAACGGCAAGGGAGTTTGCGGAGCGCTCCGCAAAGGCCGATTTCTTTCCAAAATTCAGTACCAGTTACTCCTATACCCGCCTTGATGAGGAAACTGTTGGCAATGCCAAATACGTTTATGGCACGAGGGAATTTTCCCCCTTGGAGGAATACTCCTACGAATTTAATATAACGGGCACGCAACCCCTATTCACAGGATGGGCCCTTACCATAACACGGGAGTTAGCCTCATTAGGGGTAGACCTAGCTAAGGTCCAGAAGGAGACCGCTATCCAAAATCTGATAGTGAACGTCAAGGAGGCCTATTTTGGAATCTTGAAGGCGGAGAAGCTCGAAAAGGTGGCAGGACAGGCGGTGGAGCAATTGAAGGCACATTTAAGGGTAGCTCAGGCCTTTTATGAGGAAGGACTTATCGCCAAGAACGAGCTCCTCCAGACAGAGGTCCAGATGGCCCAGGCGAGGCAGGATTTGATCAGGGCAACGAATCGGGCAGAGATTGCGAGGTCTCTTTTTAACAAGTTTCTCAGAAGGGGGCTTGATGAAGAGGTTAAGATCAAAGACATACTTGATTACCATCCGGTAACGCTAACCCTTGATCAGTGCACCGAAAGGGCAGAGCTGAATAGACCGGAGATAAAGGAGGTATCATTAAACGTAGCATCTGCTGAAAAAAATGTCGGATTGAGCAAGAGCAGCTACTATCCAATGCTGAACCTAATTGGAAACTATCAGGCACAGACCGCTACCGAACAATATATAGGGAAAAGAGATCCTGATAACTGGACCATAACTTTAACAGCAGAGTGGATGTTCTGGGAATGGGGAAAGACCAAGCATGATGTAGCATCAGCCAGTGCCAAAGCGGCAAAGACAAAGTATCTCCTGCAGGATATCAAGGATAATATTCAGTTGGAGGTGAAGGACGCCTATTTGAATTTGAGGGAGGCGGAGAAGAATATTCATGTGGCCGAAACAGCAGTGGTTCAGGCAGAGGAAAATTTCAGGATGAATGAGGAACGATATAAACAACAGGTAGCCACCTCAACCGATGTCCTGGACGCCCAGACCCTCCTCACCCAGGCAAGGGCAAATTATTTCAACGCCCTGAGTGAGCACAACATTGCCTGGGCGAGACTTGAAAGGGCTATGGGTATTGGATACGAAAGAGGTGAGGGATAGATTCGGTTGGTATTCGGATTTTTGTCAGGATATGATACGGACCCTATTCTTCTCTTTTTTATAGTTGAGTCCACAGGCATCGCAGGTTGCCATTGCACCCTCAAAATAAAGTCTCACACCGCACCTGCAAATCCACCCTTTTATCACGGCAGGGTTTCCGGCAACCAGTGAAAAATCCGGTATGGTATCAAGGACAACGGAGCCAGCGGCCACAAAGGCAAAGCTGCCTATGGTATGCCCGCAAAGGATGGTTGAATTAGCACCCAGGGTAGCCCCCTCTTTAACCAATGTTGGTCTGATTTCATGCTTACGGGGTATATAACTCCTTGGGTTATAGACATTGGTAAAGACCATGGAAGGGCCACAGAATACCCCATCCTCAAGAGTCACCCCCGGGTAGACAGAAACGTTATTCTGTATCTTGACCTTGTTACCAATCTTTACATCTGGGCCAATCATTACGTTCTGGCCTATGCTACAATCATTGCCAATGGAACTTCCTTTAATAATATGCGAGAAATGCCAGATCTTTGTTCCCCTTCCTATCACGCATCCTTCATCCACTATGCTTGCCTTATCAACATAATATATGCTTTCCCTGGTTTTTCTCCAATCAGACAACTGAGCAACAGGGATAACCTTTCCGTTACTCTCCAGGGATTCCTGACATGCCTGAAGAACCGTTAGCACCTTTAATCCCTCAATCCCATCTGTCCGGGGCTGGCGATTTTTGATAATACATTCCACAAAATGCCGGCACTCCTCTCTTAAAGGCTCAGCTTGATCAACAGGAACTATCTGCCCCTCCTTCTTGTTCGGCGTAGGGAGGTGATCCTTCCATTCTATGGTATGGGGGTAGACAACAAGTTTATCGCGTGGATCAAGGTCGTTGAACGAGGCCATCTTTCGATCTCCTACAACCACCAGCTTCTGTTCCTTGTATGGATGTAGCCAGCTTACAAAGATGTGGGCCTTTATTCCTGAAGGAAACGAAAGATGACTCAAGGTTACGTCCGCGATCTTTTCATGGAGATAATTTCCGCCGAAAGAGCATGCATCCGATGGCATCTCCCCTGTCAGGCCTAAGATGACTGATATATCATGAGGAGCGAAGCTCCAGAGGATGTTTTCCTCTCTTCTTATCTTACCGAGATTCAACCTGTTGGAGTAAATATACTCGATCTTTCCCAGTTCCCCTTCATTAACCAACTCCTTTAGTTTGATTACTGCAGGATGATACTGGAGGAGATGCCCTACCATGAGAATCCTTTTCCTCTCATTAGCCAGCCCCAGAAGTTCTTCTCCCTGCTCCACATTCAACGCCAACGGCTTTTCCACAAAGACATGCTTATCAGCCAAGAGGGAATCTCTCGCCATCTGGTAGTGCAGCTCTGCAGGCGTTGATATCACGACTGCATCTAGGCTATTATCCGATAGGATATCTACGAATGAATGAGTCGTTTTTAGCCCTGGGTATTCTTTCTTAATGAAGGCAAGGTCTTTCTCTTCAAGGTCGCATACCGCGGTAAGCGACTCGATAGAGGCAAAATTCCTTACTAGATTCCTTCCCCAATAACCGACGCCAACAATGGCTATCCTCGCAGTCCTTTTCACGGTTCCTCTCTGATCTCCTGCTTTAACTCATCTTCTCTACAACCCAGTTTTCAATCTCTACGGCCAGGGATCGTTGAAGTAGGTCTATTGAAACGACCACCTTGTCAGATTTACCCTTATGCCTCAAATAAAATCCGGCCAGCCCTTTTAGAGGCCCCTCCATGATCATAATCCTGTCGCCTCTCTTCATATAGGCCTGGTTCCTGACAGTCCTATCAGTGCCGTGTAATATCTGGAGGGATAATATCTCTTCCTCTTTGGCTGGGACAGGTTTTCCCCTGATACCAATTATCCTCACAACACCATAGGTCTTGATTATATCCCAGTACTGATCTGGATTCAAATTTGTATGCACAAAGACATAGCCTGGCAAGAGGGGGACGAATATCCTTTTCCTCCGGTCCTTTCGCCGGCTCATAACCTGGATCTTGGGGAGAAAGGCCTCGATTGACTTTCTCCCCAGTCCACGAAAGACAACATCCTCATGCCGACTCTTTGCATGAAGCGCATACCATCTTTGCTGATCTTCCTTCATGTGCTCACGAAAACCAATGCCCTCTTATGATGTTCAATGAATAAACAATAGTGGGCTAATTATGAGATTCGTCAAGTTCAAACAGAAGACAGTATTTGTGAACTGCACTGTGCACCATAATGTAGACCTATTATCTTAAAAGTACCCTATATTATCCCCTCTAATCTAGTGTTACGTCCCAGAGATAAGTTACATAATTTAGCCAATGGCTTTGTCTCTCGAAAAACTACTTTTAAATCCGAAATTCGAATATCGAAACTCGAAATGGTTCGGCCAGCTCACCACCCTGAGCAAAGTCGAAGGGCAAATTCCAATTCCAAATGACCAAAATTGAAAACATGTTTAGAACATTTGAGATTTGAATTTCGATATTGTTTCGGATTTCGGATTTCGTGCTTAGAATTTGTCATCCTAAAAGCTGGAAAACGATAATACAGTCTGATTGATTTTTATAATCTACTTTTGGGACATGATACTAGCAACCTCATAGGGTTAAGATCCTATTGAAACTCCTTCTTTACCTTTAGATAGAGGGTATTAAGCCTGAGGATGTGCCTAAAGATAGACAGACACACTGATGACATAAAACGATACGCAAGATTGGATCTCGTTTGAATAAGATGATCAAATTTCTTCCTGGACATAAAGGCTACCTTACAGGGTGTAAGAGGTATAACACTTGCCGATCGGGGTCTATCATCTATCAAGGCCATTTCGCCAAAGATCTGGCTTGCCTCCAGCTCCCCAACCACAATCTCTTTAAAATCGTTAGCAAAAGTCATTACCCGTACCCTTCCATCTAAGATAAGGTACACCCCATCGCCTGTATCTCCCTCGACAAAAATCTCCTCATCTTGGTTAAATGTGCTCTTCTCTTCAAACAACCTTTCAATATCATCCAAAGAGAGGTGAGGGAGAGGTATTTTCAAAAATTGTGCATCAGAAATAATCTCTTCAAGCCTTTTAGCCCTTTCCATATCGTCTTCCAGGAAATCCCTCAAGGCTATGATCGCCATTTTATACTTTTCATTCAGGTTTCTCAGCCTCTGGGGAAGAATATGAAACAACCTGTAGATCAAATCATATGCATATCTTCTGTTATTCGCCAGAATATCTTCAAATTCATCCCTCGGCAAGACACCAAGCCTGGTATTATCTCTATTAACCTTTATGGTGGCTGTCCTTTTAATATCGTAGAACAAACTCATCTCACCAAAGATCTCACCTGCACCCAGTGTAGCCAGGTGTATACCATCAACAGTCGCAATCACCTCCCCTTGCTTAATGTAAAACATCTCTTTCCCTTTACTGCCTTGCTTGAAGATGATATCACCTTGGTTGAAGGTCTTGGTTCTGTAGAATATCTGATTCAGATTTTTCTCATTCACCCGTCCAAATAATGCACCGCTGATATTCTGATAAATCAAATCCATCCTGCTCCTATGTATCAGACCTGTTTCTCTTTGAAACGGGGCTAAAAGGTCATCTATGTAATCCATCAGCTCCAGCTTGAAGGACCGGGGCATCTTCATAAATTCAAGAGATGATTTTCTGGCCTCATCCACGGAAAGATATTTCTTCGTCTGAATCTTTCTGTACAGGAGGTATTCCCTGAGAGAATCTATATCCTCAAGACCAGCTAAGAATTGATAGGCCTCCTCCCTCTTCGCCTTCAAATCAATAAGGCTATCTACCCCTATAGTCGATAGTCTCTTCCTTCCCTCTTCTACAACGGTTTCGTATGACTCCTTTATAGGGAACCTCTGTGCCTGATCGATAAGGTCTACATCGTCAAGCGTTAATGGTTGTATCTGCTCTGCCAAAACATCGAAATCAAGGCCCATGTGTCGCAACAGCTTTATTATCAAGGAATTGTTGATCCCCCTGTCAGAGACACTTCCATGAACATCTGCGCTGTAATGAGGGGGAGAAAATAGCAATTTACCATAATTATCAGTTGCATGTACCCTCAGGAAGACCCGCTTACCTTTGCACCATCTGCCAATTTTTTCCGCGCCAATCAAAGGATCCTCCCCCTCTATATTCAGATGTCCGACATCCAAGGTCACCCCAAAATTATCCCTGACTACCTCCTGTGGTAAAAGACTGCAGATCTCATTAGTAACGGATATAAAGGTATCTGCATCTTGTCTTTGTTCTGTCTCGCAGTAATTCTCTATCGTTACCCGAACAGGACTTCCAGCTGCAGTCATAATGAGATTTGCCATTTCGCTTATGCCTGATAGATCAATCAGATGAACAATAACTGATCTTGCACCTATATCTCTTGCCAGCACGATAGTCTCTCGTTGCGGCTCCAGACATTCCAAGGGATTATAGAAAACCGGTTTACCCTTATCAGGATTGGGGGAGGGTGAATAGGGCCCCACAATAGGGGAATGGACGTCTATCTTTATTCCAGAAAGTAGGCCAGCATTTCGCACCTCTTCCCTCTTCTCCTTGCTAAACTCCTCCGGGAGCAGCTTGGTGTAATTAAAGGGGTGAAAATCAACATTTAACTCAACTCCCTCCAACTTGTTTTTTGCGGCCCACCCTAACATTTCAACAGGATCCCAGATCTCTCTTTCCCAAAAGCAAGGTCCCAGGACACGCCTGGGGTTAGTCAATTTTTCGTGAGGATCAAGAGATACCTGATTGGCCAAAAAAAGCGATTGATAATTTTCTGCAAACTGGACGATATGGGAGTCAAGCTCTTCTTGGTTATATCTTTTGTAAAAAACAAAGTAGGGGGCATGCTCGTAAATCCAACCAACCTTTGAAAAGAGAAACGGGGACTTGATTAAGCTTTTTATGGGAGAGAATTTGCCATTTCCTTGAGCTAAGCCCAAGATATGCTTAAGGGTATCAAGCGACAGCCTGTAACCGTACTTTATCTGAGACTTGTGCCTGGCCAGAAGAATTAAGGCTTCTTCATCCTTGAAGCCGAGTTTCAAAAGCTTACCAAAGGAGTTCCTGTTATAGAGGTCATTTTCACGGAGACTCTCCTCTAAGACAGAGGCAACCGCAACTTTGTTTATTGACAGATTGCCCAGTATTCTATCAATAGAGCCCATGGCAAAATACCTGATCATAGGAGGCTGATTAACCGCCTCAAGACTTCTGTCCGCACAAGGTTGAAAATCATACGTCTTCTTGTGGCGATCAGTTCATATGCCCTGCCACAGAGGATCTTCGACAGCCAATAGGTTCATTCCCCCCTGTGAAGGTCTTTGATCTCAATTTCACCTGATCAAATGGCCAAACCTATTCCAGTGCGGCCAAGACCAATAAATAATGATGGCCTCACCCTTAACCAGCTCTAAAGGCACAAACCCCCAGTACCGACTATCATAACTATGATCTCTGTTGTCTCCCATAACAAAGAGGCTACTTGCAGGCACAACAATTGGGCCGAACCTGTTGTCTCTTCTCGGGCTCTGATCATATACGCCAAAGGGGGCGTCAAATAGTTTTCCATTGATAAAGATCTTTTTGTCTGTAATCTGAATCTCGTCTCCAGGAAGACCTATCACCCTTTTTATATAGTCCTTTTTCCTGTCCAGCGGGTAGGCAAAAACAATGATGTCTCCTCTTTTTGGTTCACTGAGAGGTATGATAGTTTTCTTTATAAATGGTGCTTTGATGCCATAAATAAACTTATTCACCAAAATATGATCGCCGACAAGAAGTGTTGGCTCCATAGATCCTGAAGGGATCTTGTAGGCCTGGATCACGAATGTCCTAATGAAGAGAGCCAGAACAACAGCTATTATAGCTGCCTCTAAATATTCCCGAAACAGGCTCTTTCTCTGTTTTTCCCGCGTTTTTTCCCCTTTTTTTGTTTCCTTATCCAAATAAAACACCCCTTTCTATCCCAGTTTAACGCTAGGAATTTAATGGAAGAAGTACTTTCTTGTAAAGCAATTTCTGAGTAGAGGCAGCCCCAAGAGTAATAAATAGCCACAAATGTGATTTCCGAACATCATCAAACAAAGGTTTTGATTTTATACACATTCATGTTACTATGGTAGGTACCTGAAAAGCCAAACCATCCGTGAGGGTGGGGCGGAAAGCCACGGGTCTTTGAATCCCACGTGTGGAATCGACCAGTAGCTTTTATCTCATTGGGTAAGTGCTATAGCAGGACCATTGGCAGAGTCGCCTGAGCGAAATAACGGATAAGACTTAGAGATAGCCGGGTTGCCGAAGTGAACAGGTGACTCGGCTTCTTCATTTACTGTAAATAACCGTTCCCAGGGCTACAATAGTAAGAAGGGAGGAGAAATAGCAGGTTAGATGATAAAACTGAAAGCACATGTCTTGGCGGATTTGTCAAAGAAAGAGAAAAATCTTAACATAGTAAAAAGGAGGTAAACCAGTATGGGACTTCAAATGAGAATGTGGCTATTGGTGGTGCTGATGTTTGGGATCCTCTATGGAGTGATCACTGGCATCGGCAGCTACATGGGAGTAGGCAGTGCAACCACCTACATTATCTTGGCAGTTTTGTTTATGGGCTTTCAGTACCTGATTGGACCTTCAATGGTTTCACGGATGATGAGCGTTAAATGGGTTTCTGAGAAAGAAGAACCAGAGCTCCATCGCCAGGTAGCTGAGTTAGCCCAAAGGGCAGGAATTCCTAAGCCAAAAGTAGGCGTTTCTCAACGTTCAGTTCCCAATGCCTTTGCCTTCGGAAGAACAATAAGAGATGGCAGGGTTTGTATTACCCAGGGAATTCAAAGACTGCTCAGCAAAGATGAGCTCAAGGCAGTGATAGGCCACGAGATTTCCCATCTCAAACATCGGGATATGATCATTATCACCCTGCTTTCGGTGATCCCTCTGATCCTCTATTGGATTGCCTTCTCACTGATGTGGGGAGGAATGTCCGGTGGAAGAAGGCAAGGGGGAGGTTATGCTGCCCTCATTGGCATGGGGGCCTTTTTGCTTTACTTCCTAACCAACCTCCTGGTTATGTATGGTTCAAGGATCAGAGAGTATTACGCTGATGAAAGAAGTGTGAAGCTGGGAAATCCTCCCCAGCATTTAGCTTCAGCTCTTTACAAACTTGTCTATAGCTCAGCTCAACTGAAAAGAAATCCGAGAGCCCAAGAAGAGCTGAAAAGAGTGGAAGGGGTGAAGGCCTTCTTCTTGAATGATATCTCTCGGGCCTGGAATGAAGTGAGAGACCTACAAGAAGTAGATCAGGACCTTTCAGGGACAATAGATCAAAATGAGCTTCTAGCCTTGAGGTCTGAAAAAGTAACATTGGGTAAGGCTGAAAAGATGATGGAGATTTTCGCTACCCATCCCAATATGCTCAAGAGAATTAAACGTCTCGCTACTTTGGCTTAAAAAATTCCCCAAGGAGGATAATGAAAAGGGGTGCATTGAAACACCCCTTTTCTTTTTTGAAGTTAAGCAGAACCCCTTGAGAGATTATCATTACGAGTGCATCCCACATTGCTTATCTGAGGCTCTTGCAGGCTATACAAAGATGTCAATGCCGTATAGTCACCAATTCTTTCGATTTGCGTAACAAATCTAGTATGGATTTAGGATTGGCGAATCTGTGTAATTCAGCTAGAAATCTACATCGAGTAGCATAACTTTTGTCAAAAAATAACTCTGACCCCTTTTCACCAGGATGGTACGGAGGACTATTCTCGAGAAAATCTGCAAATTGCAGAGTGGGGAATTTGGGTTTTTCTGACTGGTTCTCTTGATGTTCGCTCATCTCTTATTCCTCATAGACACCCAACGTAAAGCTCACCGGGAGCCGGATCTGTCGGCGATCCGGTGGAGCGCCTTGTTCGCTGCTGTATACTCTTGTTTCTTCATGCCTCACCACTTCCAACAGGATCCTGCCTGGCCGTCACCGGGTGCGCCGGAAGATCGCCTGGTAATTCGTCGAGTAGTTTCTTTGTTCGGAAGGTGAGCAACACGCTTCCATTTGTTTGTCTCTGTGTCCAGTACTCTCCTGCAAGTTTATTAACGGGTGCACCAATTATGCTGAAAAGAATAGTTCCGTCATGGGGCGTACTTCGATCTCTAAGGCTTAGCTTGGGTTTGCTGGTATAGGAGTAACAGAGCTGGCGAATTTGTCTTTCTTTGTCAATACAGAACCCTTCCAGATAGCTGCGACTTTCCATTTCGGCGGTTCGCATGACACAACTTAGATGACCAAAAGACTGCTTAATAGCTAATATTACAGGAATTGGACCCGGGGTGCTGCCGTCCTTGTCCTTCCAGTTTGTCTGAAGGCTGCCCTGCCATGTACCGTTTAAATTGGGAAATGGGACAAGCCACCCTTGTAGAAATTTTAAACGCCAGCCCCATTTCATAAAGAAACCAATAAGAATAAGGTCGGCAGTGACGACTTTGGGGATTGGCCGCATAAATTGGAAGAAGCTCCGCATGTCGAGATCGCTGAGCATGGCAACAATAAACCAGATAAATCCAGAGAAACCTATGAGAACAAACAGGAATGGCTTAAGGTTTAAATTCCTCATAATCAATCCTCGAATCCAACGTAATCCCATGCAGCAGAAGTGAAGGCATGGGCTTGTTGCCACGTCCATTTTTGGCTTGAGTGAAACAGGTAAATGAGTTCGCTGACTTCCCCCCATTCTTTGCAATCTTCATATGTCATCGTGTTATTAAACAGGAAAGCAAGGGCCGCCCAAACATCGTCAGTGTAAGTGGAATGTTGGAACTTATTGTCAGGGACATTCCAGACAAGGCACTCAACCAGGAAGCCGGGAATGTCGCCAGCTTTGACTCCGGCCTCGATCATCTCGTTGGACAGTGCCTTCAGAACGCGAACGATGGACTTGAACCGTGTTCCGGTCTGTTTGTTCTTGTTCACGCCGTTTTCGTAGTGCTGTTCAGGCCAGTTTATGACGCCGCGGTTGTCCTTGTCCGTTCGCAACTCGACGCCTTCGAGATATGCCCCGTTCGTTCTGTAGCGCCGATGATCAAAGAATGCCGCCACGTCGGCATCAACGTGGTAGCTCGTTTCGTGAACATCAAACGCCTTGTTGCCCCGCTTGATGGCGGAGCGCCCGAAGTAGTCCACAAGGGCTTCTTCAACTTCATTCTTGTACTGGTCGTAATGGTACGTGGCATCCGAAAATCCCAGCGCTTCCTCGGTCAAGCCTTCGGGAAGCGGGTCATGGAAGAAGGTGTCCACGCAAAGGATTCCGATATCAACGTCACTGTCTTTGCGGACGTTCGTATTGTTCCGGTAAGAGCCCTGGGAAAAGATGGAAACGCCACGGGTGCGGAGCTTGTCACTTGCCCTAATTACATTGCGGATCGCGGACACGGCGTTGTCGCAGCGGTCTTGCTCAGTCTTTCCAGGCGGCTTCGCCCATTCCCTGAATTGTGCTTCCCAGTCGCGCGGCACTATCGACCTCCTGTTGCCTTTGGTTCATTGCAGCGAACGCCCACAATCACCTGGAAGCGGAAGCCGCAGGCTGTAGCCGATCAGGTGCATTGTGATGTTATGTAAAATTTAACTTAAAACAAAGCGATGCGAGGAATACCCCGGGCATTTTGACGGGTTGCCTAGTTGAGCACCGCAACGATCACAATATAGCATCCCTGAACCAGACCCAGAAACAAAGCGATGTGAAGAATATCCTGGACATCTTGATGGGCTACCGGGTTGAGCACCGCAACGATCACAATATATTGATATCGTAGTTGATGCCATTACATCACTTTTATTTGTAATCGGATTTTCGTTACTTAAAAATGAAATTGGTTTAGGGCCTATAGGCGGCGGACTATATGCTGGAGATTTATGGATATGACGAAGCAGCTCTAAAAAATTTTCATTAAATAACCTGTCATCAGTAAAATTAGCAAAGACCTTCGACTTTAAATATGAAGGGAGTGACTCATCCGCTGTGCCTAGTCTAAGGATCGGTACAAATTTTTCTGGTTGGTTTATACCTTGAAAGATTTCACCAGTAACGATGGTCTTCTCATAACCCACACCACCTATTCCTGCATTCGATTTCTTGGCGAAGTTAGGGGTACATATTAATAGAATACAGTCTGAATCTCTTATGGCCTCTTCCATAAAGCGTGTAAGGTCGCTTCCAAGCTGTAAGTGCCATTGGTCCAGGATGACCTCTACACCACTTTCTCTTATTTTTTCAGCCAAATATCTAACCCATTTTTTATGACTATTCGAGTCCCAAGAATAGCTTATGAAACATTTGGGAATAGTCATCATTGATCTCCTCTTATCACATAACGTTTGCGTTGAGACGCTTCGGAGGTCGGACTCGGCGTGGCTTTCGAAGTCGCTTCTCGAACGCTTTGTTAGACAGTTATGGTATCCTTCTTGTATCGCCGGACGAATTATCGTTCTGACTCATTAAGTTATTCATGGCAGCCGGAAGTCTCCTCATACGCAGAAGAACGTGGGCAAAGTGGAACAGCCAAGTTGCAGCCCCGAGCGCAATAACGCCCAAACCAGTGGCAGCTCCTGCCCATGTGCCAGCGAATACTCGTGCCATCAATCCGCCCAGGCTGATCACGATTCCAAGGAGAATGACGACCATACCGAGTGAGTTAATTTCCTTCCAGAGTTGCTCAAGCAAGGTGCCTGGGGTAACGAGAGGTGGCAACAGAAAGGCTGCGTAGAGTCCACCAAGGATCTGGCTGACAGGAACAAGAATCTTCTGAAGAGGCGGTCGATCTGCAAAGCCGTCAAGACTTGTTGCAATGGATGCAACCAGTGAAACAATAGCTAGCAGGGTAACCAAACCAGCAAATATTAGCGTTGTGTTGCCTCGTTTGGCAGGAGCAATAAGGCCTGCAATGAAGACGAGCGCGAAGCAACCAAAGAAGGCACTGCCACTATCAACTACCGCTTGGTTGCCGAAGACTGAAAGGGCAATTCCGCCGAGTAAGCTGCCTAACATCATCGCAAGAAAAGCCAATGGGGCCATAACAATCCATCTTAGTATTTTCATATATCTCCTCTCATGTGCCGAACGACCTGCGTGAGCGGCGCGGTTTACCGCATCCTGCTCCACGCAGAGGTTAGGGACTCTGTGTTAACTTTGAAAAGATCCACGTTGCAACGAGGGCACTTGTCACTGCTATAAGCCACGAAACAACAGAAGGCCAAATCCTCCCCAATACACCTGTCTTGGGTTTAGACAAAAATACCAGAGTATTTGGTATAAGCTTGCTATGAATTGCCAATAATACAATTAGCAGCACTACAACCGAGCCGACGAAAATAAGGCGATTAAGCCATCCGAAAATTTCCGGGATGGCTACGAGCATAAGAAGAAAGATAACGGTGTTCAAATTCAATCCATACTTTCTGTACCTTGTCACAAGCCTGTTTTGATATGAGGATAATGCTTTAGCTAACGACTCGGCCTTTCCAACCACCCAAGATTCATTTATTCCGGCGACCCTGATTTCACTTCCAGAACGTTCAGTTAGATCAACAACGACCATTTTGTTGATTCCATATGCTTCAGGTTCTTGAATCGACATCTTTAGTGAAGGTAATTTATTAATTTCTTTCGAGTCCTTGAAAAAATCCTCAGAGTACTTAGTAACATCACTATCTCGCAATTTGTATGTAACGATAAGTCGGCCTTGCACAAAATCGCGTCTTATGATTTCGAAAAGATTATTCACATCGAGCTCGTATAGACGGATAGAGCCTACCGAAATTGTACGGTTATAAATCTGCTCAGGAATTGAAAGCTGGCCACTTGTTTTTGCTGGACCCTGATCGTAAATGTGTGGAAATGCTTGAAAGGTACCTGCCGTCCCAATATCGGATTTCCAATCACCTATTAGACTCCCATCATGCCTTAATTGGGCAATTGCTGTTGCTGCACCTATTTTGATTCCCTCCGGGTATTTCTTGGGAGTAAGATTGAAACGTATTTGCTCTTTTGATTCGCCCTCTATTTCGTAAATGACCAGACCAAACTTGTCGTCAAGGAACCTTGCAGTACCAGACACTCTGTCTTGATCTTGATCTAGTTCCAGAAACAGATTCCCAGTATTTGTGCCGTAAATACGACCAGCCCATTTTCCTGCTATCGTGGTCATATTTTGATTACCTCGTTACTGCGAAAGTCCCCCTAACGCGGAACTCACCAGCACAGGGGGCCGATAGGTCCACAGTGTCTGGTGAAGTGATATGTTAAGCGCTTCCTTGCATTTGACTTTTCGAAGCCCAAACTTCCATTATGAAAACTGACAGACTATGAGCTGCATTGATTGCAAGTCTTGCCTCGTGTGCACCAAGTATTGGTGAATCAGGTCCTCTTCCATGTGCAGAGCCCGCATGAGTACGCAAAGATCCAACACCGTCGATTATTGATGAAAGACCTGAAAGAATCCTTTTAAGATCATCATCGCTTATAGAAGCTGGATTGAACCCGAGATCATCTCTTACTACCCGCCAAAGATCTCTAATGTTTTGCTTTTGTGGAAGTTGAAGGTTGTGTTCTCCTATATAAGTTTTACATATTGCTTCAATCAGAGAACTTGCTGCTGTGATACCAGAGGGAGGGTCTGTTTCCACAGAGTTCAAAGCTCTTTCAAATTCGGAATCGATAGCCGCAAAGTCACCTGTTCTTAATATTTCCGCAAGGGTCTTTGAGGAAGGACTCGCCCCTGATTTTAGTACGATGCCATTAAGTTGGTATGTAAGACCGTTTCTCGCAAGAACATTTCGTATACGTTTTTGCTCGGGAGACCAGCGTTCATCCCATTCGTCAAAATCTTTGTCCATAAATTCTTGGATAACTCTTCCAAGTATCTCTATGGGATTAGCACTGAAATCTTGGTTACATCTCCTCAGCCAGGAAACACACTTATTTACGCAGTTCCCTTCTGGAGGATCTCCTGGTGCTCCAGATTCCATGAAAAGGGTATTAAGCCTTGAGTGGCTATAATAATAACTTCCCAAAACGTCTGCTACAGCCCCGATCACAGAATTAGGTATTTCAATTCTATCATTCATTATTTAATGTCGCTTAACAGTTAGTGTACCGAGTTCATATATATTCAATATATAAGAATTCTTTAATTGACAAGAAAAGGGGTCAACTCTCCGTTTGACTCTTAGACACCATTGCCTCTAGTTTTTGAAAGACCTTAAAAATTACCGAGGAATGAGTAGTGAATGAGAGCGAGAATGCTGCTTCAAACTCTGCGTCATGAGTGGAAATTGAGATGTAGTTTCGCTTGAGCTGTGGAGTGGAGGACCAAATCAGCCAGTAATGAGATGATTTTTACCATACTTTTCCAGTATCGGCAAGAGGGAATGACCCCTCGGCAGAGCCGCAGGGAAAAAGAAGTCAAAGGGGTCAGGTCTTGATTCTTGACAGCCTCAGTTTCTTTTCTATCTTTCCGATTTTTCTCTTAAGCTTTTTATCTCTATCAATTTTTTGTGCAACGCGTCGGCACGCTTGTGAAACTCCGGATTCTCCAATACCAAAACGTTTGCCAATATCTTTCAGTTTTTCTCCGGTATATCTTTGACAAAGATAAAGTTTGATATTTCTTGCTAAAGCCTGCTCCTTTTCAAATACGGACTCCACCTCATCAAAAATATCAGGCATTGATGCTTTTTCAGACAGCTCTTTTAATGCCGGCAGGTCTTTATCAGCCTTTTTACCCGCTAAATATCTGTCTTTAATGAAGGCTATGAAATCAGGTGCCGCGATCTTGTGCGCTTTACGTTAAAATGTGTGGTATAAGTACCGTTTATGTGTCTCATGATCTGTGGCAGATTGCCTGAAGGTGTTTCCATCAGCAGGTGATAATGGTTGTCCATCAGACAATATGTATGAATTGCAGCATCATATCTTTGAGATGCTGATTCAAGATATGCAAGAAACTTTTCCCTATCCCGCTTGCTCTTGAATACATTCTTTCCTTCATTACCTCGAGAGGTAATGTGATAGAAAGCACCAGGATAGATAATTCTATTGAACTGTCAGCTACTATTATGTACTGTTTACATCTTCAAAATTACAGGATACGGAAAGTATTGTTGAATTTGGACGACGAGGTCTCACCCCCAAGATGTTGTGAATTTAGCTTATCTTTGTCATTTCGAAAAAGGAGGAAATCAAAATGGCTAAATTAAAATCATTAAAGCCCTTGGCAGTCATCTTTTTTGCAGGCGGTTTATATGACGCCTTCGGAGGGTTCTACTATTCATTTATGGTCGGAACAGGTCGGAGTGTCGACAATCCTTCTACCCATCCCTTTTACGCTATGTTCATTGCGTCGTTCTTGTTTTGCTTTGCATACTTAGAGCTCCTCTCCGCCTTCAACATCCGCCGTTATCTGCTCAACGTAGGTGCCGTAATAATAGGAAGAATCCTCTATTTTGTTCTCTTGTACGCCTACATGCTCTTCGTCACCGACTTTCCGAACACGTTTTGGGCAACGGGTATCATAGATTTGTTGTGGTCTGCTCTTTACATCGTGCTCACCTTGATAACCGATGAGATCCGTGTCAGGGATCTGTTCTTTCCCTATAGGGAGGCCCGTTGAACCACGCTCATAGCTCGGGTTTTTATCTGAATGTTCAAATATTGGGGTCTTAGGTTAGCTTGCGAAGATAGAGACTTCTGCTACACTTCTAGAAATAATAGAAGCCCGGAATTTTTAGCAGACCAAAATTACTAGAAAATTCAGCTTATAGTACGCATAGAAGATGTATTAAAGAGTTGAGGCAGGATTCCAATTATCACATATTTGTATCGTTAATTAAGTAGGTAACTATTCATCCTAGCTACAAATGAGTAACCAATATTCTCAGCTCATGGCCTCTTCATAGAGGATTGTACTGCCACAGAAAAAGAGGCTGATGATCTGGCCTTCGGTGACATGCGCATAATAAGATAGGCGAGCGCTGTAAGACAAAAATGCAGGGTTTCTTAATCAGCGGATGAAGACAGGCCGATTTGGTGTGGAATTTGCAGTCTCAAGTTCTATCTGAATACCGGTAAGGTGGTCTAAAAGCACTCAAATAGACAGTAAAGAACCCCGTGCTTCCGCACGGGGCATTAGAAGTCCAATTTTAATTGCTTAGGAGTCTTTTCCTCATGTCTATGGTATTGAAGGTACTGCTTGATCGTATCGCTGGTCACCTTGTCTCCGAC
>Ga0209979_1001760_pt1 | contig 22525 bp, 17 predicted proteins | sample AnhtaG_FD_183114 | JGI IMG/M metagenome (GOLD analysis project Ga0209979, IMG submission 183114) | Deep subsurface microbial communities from Anholt, Denmark to uncover new lineages of life (NeLLi) - Anholt_01485 metaG (SPAdes) (version 2) | ecosystem: Environmental > Aquatic > Marine > Oceanic...
CAGTCACCAGAAATTCCGGAATCCGGGAAAAAGTGGCTACTTTCGACCGGAATCGGTGTCTACTTTGCTCCGGAATCAGTGGCTTCTTTGAATCGGAATCGGTGTCTACTTTGGACCGGATTATGCAAATAGATATCATGTCCCGAATTAATTCCGTGAGATAAGTCCATTTTAAGGGGTGATTTCAGGCCTAAAACCTTTTTTTACAGGTCGAATTTTCCTGCTAAAATGGACCATTTAACTTACATTCCGCACTTTAAGAAGGGAAAAATTTGTTGATTTTCCGGGGTTCTCACTTGGAATCCCAGAATGTATTTTCGTCAATATCTAACAGTTTCAGGACGGCCTTATGCGTGTCATTGAGTTCATCGCGGTAGTGCTCTATGGGTCTGTCATTTTGAGTGACGACATAAGAGGAAAGGCCATCAAAGGTTTTGAGGATCTGGGATGTGGTGGGATGGGGAGCATCACGGTCTTCGGGGTAGAGCTTGAGAGGTAGATGTTTTTTTTGCTTAAGTCGCTGGCGGACGAGGCGTTCTAGCAGTGCTTGGACCATCAGGGAGATAAAGAAGAGGAACATGTTGGCCTCAACTCGGCTGATCTTTTTAAAAAGCAGAGGGGTGGCACGATGGATGCTTTTGAACTGGGCGAAACGTTTCTCTAGCCTCGGCTGGAACTTGTAGGCTTGAAGGACTTGCTTGGGGGAGATGGCCGGGTCCGTGCACAGCAACGGAAAAACCCCATCGGTCCGGGCTTCGCGGAGTAATGCCTCGCTGTTACGTGACCAGTCCAGGATGTAGGAGGTGTGGCGGCGTAGTTGGTAGCGCGGATATTTTCCGGGCCGACCGCGACATTGATGCGGCCGACGCTCGATATGGATTTCAATGTGCAGGTTGAGAAAAGAGTCGACCTGGTATTTTTTCAGGATGGCTATGGCGGCTCGACGAATCTCTATCCTCGTCTTCAGGCGGCACCGGTTGAGTTTGGGCAATAAATCGCTCAAAGCAGCTTCGGTCGCTTCCAGTCGTTGCTGACGGCTGTTACGATCTCGTTGACGCTTCTCACTGGAAGAGAACCAGTAGATGGAGTATCCGTGGTTGGTCTGATAGGATCCTTCAAACAGGGCAAACGACTCGGTTTGGGACTCATCAGAGGGTTTGGGGCGGCGCCAGATGATGCGCTTGGCGATGGAGCCATCCCGAAGCGCTTGTTTGAAAGAACGCACTTCCGTCCGGTTTTGAGGCAAAATGGTAATGGCGCCTCCCTCATGACTGACGATATGTGCCAGCTGCTTCTGAGTACAGAGCTTACAATCGGCCACATACAGGAACTCAGAAGAACCGTGGATCTCGCACAACCGATCCCATGTCTCTATATGAGTTGTATCATCGTTGCGATTGCCTGGGTAGACATGGTGATAGACCGGTACAGCGCCATCGTGGGAAATACTCAACTGGAAGACTAACTGACGGAGATCAGGGCGATGATCCTTGCTGTGTCCGTGACGCAGTTCCAATCCGCTGCGTGTGCGTCCTGGGATGAGGCCGAAGGCTTTCACCGTGGTGCTGTCGCTATGGATGCGGGTGAACTGAACTTCAAAACTCTTCAGACAAGAGACGACCAAGCGTGTGGTCAATGAGGCACGATCAGCTTCATACAGCTTATCCAAGGCCCGGGCGAAGCGATCATCGGTGAGCCGGATTGAAGGCCGCACGGGGTAACCGATCGCCCGCAGGTCCAAAGACTCTACCCAGTGTGCCAGTTCATACAACGGGTCCTTGGCAACGGTCAGATTGATCACTAGCAGCTTGAGCACGTCCACCGAAGGGACGGCCTCCCGCCCTGAGTCAGGAATATATTCAAGCAAGATCTCCCGAAGACGCATCTGCTGAAGGATGGAGTCAATCAGAGGGAGTCCTCCGACCTGATAGCGGCAGAGGTTTTTAGAAGCAGCCCTTGACATCTTGATAATATTAATATATTATCTATCAAGATGTCAAGACCTCATATCAGAAAAAAACTCAAGCGTCTCCTGAGGCGTCAAGAGCAACTGTTGGAACGATTGCTCAAGAGCCCTACGATGGTGCGCGGAACATTCAGCCGAGTGCAGACACGGTGTGGAAAACCCAACTGCTGGTGCGCCCGCAGTCACAAGGGCCATCCCCATACACGAATCACCTGGAGTAAGGAGGGAAAACTCAGGACGAGGAAAGTTCCTCCCTATCAGATAGATCATATCCGCGAACTCACCGACAACTATCGCCAGTTCCGTTCCCTGAGGCGCAAAATCGCAGCTCTGCAAACGGAAATGAGGCCTCTTCTTGACGACCTGGAAACTGAGCGAGTTGAAGAAGCTCGCAAGTCCCTCAATCTACCGGACATAGAGTAAATGTCAGAGAAAATAGATTTTTTGCGACAAAAGCAACCTTCGGGGAAAAAAAGCATCATGCGATAACTCGTTTATTATGAATGTTTTAAAACCGGTAAAAATCAGCAAAAACACCCATTTTTAAGTGCGGAATGTAGGATTTAAGCGGGAAAGCAGGGGGGTAATATGGGCTATCTTTTCTATAATCTATAGGTTGGCACAGCCAAACTACAATTTAATACAATTTAATACCTTGATCAGCGACAGGTGCTATTATAAAAGTCAAGAAAAAAATCAAGGGAAATCGCAATAAGCTTGACAGCATCCTTTTATCCCATTACCTTACATTTAGGTCTCGGAAGAAGGACCCTGCTCATAATGGCCGAGTCGCCATTTCGGGGCCGTCCGAGACCATTTTCCCTTCCATAATATTCCGGATCAAAAGGCTGATTGGATTTAAAAACACCATAAATTACTCGGGCCAGATGATTCATACAGGCAACAATGGCCACGTTTTTAGGCTTTCCTTTTGAAACCAAACCACTATAGACATCTAAAAGAAGTGGGTTCTTTTTTGTAGCAAGAGCAGAGACGACACACATATAGAGTTTTTGCCGGATATGACTTGGACCACATTTGCTTATATGGCCCTTCCGATTTACAGATGAGCCGCTTTGCTTGCCTCGTGGAGTTAGGCCTAAAAAAGATGAGAACTTCTTGGCCGAACCAAAGAGGCGAGGATCGCCGACATCACCTAATAAAGTAGCCATGGTTAGTACGCCAATGCTTGGGATCGTCTTCCAGGGCGGTAGGTTCATGGAATTGATTGTATTTTCAATAGCCTTCTCAGTATCTTCGATTTGCTGGTGCAAAGATCTCAGATTCTGGGTTAAGATTCTAATCTGAAATACATAAACATCACCCTTACTGCTCCCTATGGTTTGCTTAGCCAATGCTTTCAACTGCAATGCTTTTTTCTCACCTAAATACCTACCTCCCTTTCTATTCTGGACAGTCATTAATCGGCTTGTTTTTACTGCCAAAATATTTTTTGGACAGGGGTAGCGATAAAGCACTGCCCAAGCTAAAGGCTCAGTTTTTATATCAGGAAAAACCTGTTCGAATTCAGGAAAAACCTGATCCAACAATGCATGTAGCTGGTTTATACAGGCTGTTTTTTGCGAAACCAACTGATCACGCAGCCTGGATAAATCTCTCAATGGCCGCATTTCTGAGCGTTTTTGAGATGTCTGATCAGGGCGTTGTACACACATGAATTCCGCAATTGCGCGGGAGTCGACCTTGTCATTTTGTTCCCGCAGCATAAGCATCTGTATGAATCGTTTGGTCTGTACGGGGTTAATACAGGATACTCTGAGGTCCAAATCATCGATAGAATGAAGAAAGGCAGCAAGGTTCTGATGATAATGACCCGTGGCTTCTAAGCCAATGTTGAACCTCACGCTTCCTTTTTCATGAGCGATATCACACATTCTATCTATCAGCGTTTGGAACCCTTCACGATCTTCGTTGATTTTCAATGTCTTGGATACAGGTTTTCGGTCATTAGTAACGAATGAACATTGATGATGGCGGCGGCTCACATCGATTCCGACGAATACATCTTGTCTGTCAGGCATATAACATCTCCTTTTTTGTTCAGGTTCCTGCTTCATCTGTATGTGCAAACTCGTAAATGCGGGTTTTCCTTATTTAGGATCCCAACGTGCTCAATTCGCATTCACTACAGATAAGCAGGAGGGACAAACTGTCGCACTGGATCATTGTCCAAAATTATTTTTCGTCCTCATCCTGAAACATGATACATGATTTTCGCCATAATAATGTATCATCTGTGTTCTTACAACATTAATAATATTAATCTCTTCTTTCATTATACGAATTATATTTCCGGGTCTAAAAAATAGTTGATGTCAGTCACGCTTTCCGGAGAGAACCAAATATATTTTGCGTCTTTCCCCAGGGAAAAGGATAATTCTGGAGAACAGGGAATTATTAAATGAGTAGCGTAAAAATAGGCACTTCAACAATTTAGGAGGGTTTAATTAATCTTTAGGAAGAACTAATTCAAATTTTATCACATGGGGAAAAGGATCCCAGAAATCCATGTATAAATATCCTTCCAAATCTACAGACAGCACTTTTCCTGTCCAATTAGGGTCAAAAACAGTTGATGGGAAACTTGTTAGCCAGTTTCCATTTTGATCAAAAAGATCAAAGTATAAAATTGACTTGGAGTTTACAAAATCTATATTTTTTATCACATGCAAAACTTTCCTATCTGGAAGTGTGGTTAACTCATGAGATCCAGTCAATACATCTTTGATTTTTCCACTTTTTTCTATTGTTGGTAGTTTATAAAAAGATGCTATACGTGAAAATTGTGATATTAGGTCTCCATCCTGACTATATTTTCTTATTAAGTATGGGTAAAAAAAACTGAAATAAATATACCCTTCTTTTGAAACACTTAGTCTTCCTGTTCCTCCAATATTCGCAATTAATATAGCGTCATTCTCCTTATTAACTTCTTCGCAAAATACTTTAACTAGTTTGCCATTCGAACTATTGTATTTGTATATTTTATATTTCCCTACATCAAATGATCCTGTGACATAGATTTCATCATTGTTTCCAATCACCATGTCGATGGGCTGAATAATAGTCTTTATGGTATTGAGGACATCTCCTTTCGAGTTGAATATCGTAATTCTCAGTAAATTCATATCTGCGACAAATAAGTTACCATGTTCATCAATTGAAATATTTTTAGGTCGATTAAGTTCCCCAGGACCGGCCCCTCGTCCCTTTCCTATCGACTGAATATATTCCCCCTCTCCAGAATATTTCTGTATTCGTGAGTTTTTACTATCGAGAACATAGATATTTCCAATATTATCAATCGCGATATCTGTGATAGACCCAAAAATATAATTCTCTTCATCATAATCATCTGATCCTATTCGGAATATTTCATTGATCTTAATTTTTTTTCCTTCCCACAGCATTTTTTTTGAGGTTTTTATCAGATGATCTTTTTTAGTTTCAATTGAAAATAACGAACTCGATAAAAAGTATACAGTAATTAGATAAATGATTACATAAATACGACTTTTCATTTTAATCCTCTTTATAATGGGTCATGGTTCCTGTTTAAGCTGATTTTATCTTACTTCAAATCGCTATTTTCTTTTTGCAGAAGATGCAATGGCCCTCTGATCCAGGCCCCTCACACTGAACAAGCCAGCATGAAAATTCTTCAGGTTCCCATCCCGAAGGACATGGGAATAAAATGGGGACATGATACCCATTTCCTATTTTTTATATCATCCAGTTTTTTTTAGAAAAGATAGGTCGAATATTGAGCCTGTAGAAGAATCCGTCGAAAAAAGGGAAATAGATATCATGTCCCGAATTAATTTCATGGTATTCATTTACTTTACAAAATCAAAGAAGTCCTTACAAGTCGAATTTTCCTGCTAAAATGGGCCATATAAGTAGGAAAGCAGGGGGGTAATATGGGCTATCTCTTTCATAATCTATAGGTTGGCACAGCCTAAATACAGAATGTGTCAAGACTATAAAAAGGCGAGATTTACATTTTCTACAAATTTCATCTAGCCTTTTCAATTCTTCCTAACTGGCCACAAAGGGATACTTTCACCTTCCTTAATTTTCTTAGGATATCTTAATTCACTGATATCAGGATGACATTCCTCAGTTCCCCAGATTCTGCAAAAATGCATCAAACTTTCCATAACAACCTCCCTTAATAAGGATAATTTTCTTGATGATTGCTTTTGATATTTACCCTAGTTAATCGAAACAATAAGGAAAATATTTAATCACAATCATCCCAGGTTATCTCATATGTCCAGGAAGCAACTTCTGACTTTTGTACATCTGTATAGCATTCAAAACTGCTTATTTGACCCGGATCGAGGTCGGTGGAATTTACATAAGTAAAGTCAGTTCCGATAACATTCGCACCTGAATTTTTCAGTGTAAAATTGATTTTGACAAAACAGGCTTTACCATCTCCTTGATTCTTAATCTCGCCAAGAAATTTTATACATCCTTCAAAGTCCTCAGTTACAGTTATTTCACCATAAATAATACAATCTGCTTCTTTATCTTTAAAAATATTATCACAGCTACTAAAAAGAAAAATTAAGGCAATAAGTAAAATTAATTTTTTCATCAATCCCTCCAATAAACCAAAGTTTAGATTATTTATAGCACAGCCATTTTTAATTTAAACAGAATACAACTATAAATCAAGCATTTATAAAGAAATATCACATCACGTTATATAATTTCCTTTTTTGTCATACTCTCAAAAATCCGATGAACCATTTCTAGCAATTCAAAAAGTGTCGACTTTATGACGACTTTTATTGTTTAAACCTATATAAATGTGCTTTAAATTGCTTAAAGGCAAGGTAAAAAATATATGCACCAAATTATTGATTTTAAAGGTTTTTAGGTGTGAAAAAGCTGGCACGCCCGGAGGGATTTGAGCCCCGACCTTTGGATTCGAAGTCCACTGCTCTATCCTACAGTTAGACTTCTTCTCGTGTGACAATAAGTGCCAAAATTGATTGAAATCAGGGACATGTACCGATTTTCTGAGATCGGTAACGTGTCCCTTGATTTCGAACAAACAGAACAGACCAAACAGACCGTAGTTGTTTTGCCTGCCCTGTGAGATATATAATTATCTCACAGGGCCTATCTTATTGACTTCAAATTTCTCCTTTGTTATAAGGTTTCTAGCTGAATGTTGGAATAGAATAAACAGGGAGGAAAAAGATGGCGGCTTTTAAGAGCTGGCTTGATGATACCATCGACAAGATCGACAAATACAAAGAAACCTTTAGCAAGAAAGATTCTAAAAAGTATAAGCTGGATCTTCTTGTTCGAGTCGCAAAAAGAGTCGCCAGTTTTTCAGCCTTCTGCGGTGAATGTCAGCTCTTTCAAGGAGAAATCACAAAAAATGTTAGCAGCTTAGGCGGTTTAAACCAATCTTCCAAAGAAATGCATAGAGACTATGATAATTCAATTAAAAGAATCATTGGGCATCTCAGAAAAAAACACAAACTGGTTACGCAAGGCACTTATAAGGGAATTGGCATGGCTATAGGTCCGGCAATAGGAGCAGGTATTGGTGCTGCCATGGATAATTACGGCGCTGGAATAGCGATAGGTACAGGCTTAGGAACAGCAATAGGGAGCGCCCTGGAAGCTAACGCAAAGAAGAAAGGGAAGATTATATAGGAAAGAAGAGCAAGACAACGCTTTGCTGGCAAGACAAACTAAAGGGCAAGACAAAAAGGCAAGACAAAGAGGCAAGACAGTAAAGACAAAGGAGATATCATGGCTGAAAGAACTTTAGCTATTATCAAGCCCGATGCCATAAAGAAAAAAGCGATCGGCAAAATCATCCAGAGAATCGAAGATGAAGGTTTTAAAATCTCGGGCTTAAAGATGCTTCATCTCACCAAAAAAGAGGCACAAGGCTTTTATATCGTCCATAAAGAAAAGCATTTTTACGAAAGTTTAACCGACTTCATGTCTTCTGGAGAAATCATCATCATGGTTCTGGAAAGAGAGAACGCCATCGCGCACTGGCGCAATGTGATGGGAGTCACAGACCCTGCCATGGCAGAACCGGGAACTCTGCGGCACTTGTTTGGCCTTTCCATAGAACGGAATGCTGTCCATGGCTCTGACGCCCCTCCCACAGCAGAATGGGAAATAAATTATTTTTTTAACGGACCAAACAGACATAACTGACAAAACGGACCAAACGGCCTTATCGGATCATAATGAATTTTGCTGAAATTTTTGGCCTCTTCATCCTTCCTGCAGCCATAATCCTCCTCTCCCTCGCCCTCTATGTTTTCTTTAAAGAAGAGGGGGAATAGCAGGAATGGAGACAACTGGCCAGATTGCTGTCCAGGCTGACCCCCTAGCGGTCCTGTCATTTTTTCTCTACCTGCTCATCATCGTGGCCATAGGAATCTTCTCGGCAAAGTTCTCCTCCTCAGGCCTTTCTGAATTTTTCCTTGCAGGCAGAAAACTTAAGCAGTTTGTGGTAGCGCTGAGCGCTGTGGTCTCAGGAAGATCGGCCTGGCTCCTGGTCGGCGTAACCGGCATGGCTTTTACCATCGGTGCCCCGGCAGTCTGGGCAGTCACAGGATACATCACTGCCGAAGTCTTTATGTTTATCTTTGTCGGCAAGAGGCTGAGGCGGTATACCTCCATGATGGACAACCTTACACTCCCGGATTTTTTCGAATCCAGGTTCAAGGACAAATCCAATATCTTAAGGATCGTTTCTGTCACAATCATACTAATATTCATGGTCTCTTATGTGGCCGCCCAATTCGAAGCAGGAGGGAAAGCCTTCTCCACAAGTTTCGGAGTAAGCAACACAAGCGGCATCTTGCTGACAGCCGCCTTTGTTCTCATATACACAGTGCTCGGGGGATTTCTGGCTGTCTCTCTCACGGATATGATCCAGGCTTTTTTCATGATCGCGGCCCTTATAATTCTTCCTGTGGTAGCCATTGCTCATGCCGGAGGCTGGGGGGAAATATTAAGCATACTACAGAATTTCAACCCCAAATTCCTCAACCCTTTCTCCTACGCTGCAGGTGGAATAATCGGATTCCTCGGCATAGGGCTCGGCTCCCCCGGGAATCCCCACATCCTTGTGCGCTACATGTCTATCGCAGACCCGAAAGCTTTGAGAAAATCCTGTGTGATCGGGACCGTCTGGAATACCTTGATGGCATGGGGAGCTGTTTTTATCGGACTTGTAGGAAGAGCCTATTACCTGACGCCTGAAGCTCTCCCCGGCGCAGACCCGGAGAACTTGTTCCCTTTCCTTGCCAGATCCCATCTCCATCCCCTGCTCCTTGGCATCATAACAGCATCTATCCTCGCAGCCATCATGTCCACTGCCGACTCCCAGCTCCTTGTGGCATCTTCCGGAGTTGTCCATGACATATACCAGAAGATAATAGCCAAAGGGAAATCCCTGAGCCAGAAAAGGCTTGTTTTTCTCAGCCGCATCGTAGTTTTAATCCTGGTTGCTGCAGCTCTTATCTTCGGGGCTCTGGCTAAAGAGTATGTTTTCTGGCTTGTGCTTTTTGCCTGGGGCGGTCTCGGGGCATCATTCGGCCCACCGCTTCTTCTCTCACTTTTCTGGAAAAGAGCGACAAAGCCCGGGGTGATTTCCGGCCTTGTCTCTGGAACAGCAGTGACGATTATCTGGAACCAGGTGGCTTTCCTTAAAAGCATTATCTATGAGCTTGTGCCGGCTTTTGTTATCTCCTTTTTTCTCACGGTTTTTATAAGCCTCCTCACATCTGCTCCCAAAGAAGCAGAAGAGGAACTCGCTTCAATTGCTGCAAAATACAAGCGATAATCCGTTAAAATTTCCTTTTTTTTTTAATTTTTTTTTATTTTAATATTAATCAATATATTAGGGTATATTGGATCCATACCACTAAATAATGTGTCTTTTTTGTAAATTGTTTTTTATGAATAAGTTAGCAAAAGATTTATTTTAAAAAAAAACTTGACATTTTATTATCAATAACTTAGATTTCTAGTGACGCCTTGGATGAGATGAAAGAGATAGCTCTCTAATTAATCTAATTTCTTCTCACCTGTCTATTTCTATCATTCCTTGTGCAAGGCGCACCTAAATTTGTAAAGGAGGTAGAGCCATGCGCAAGAAAGCACTTACCAAAGCTATCGCAGTCGCAACATGTTTAGCCATCCTCTCACTCTCTGCTCCAGGCCTATTTGCCGCAGAAAGGCCGATCCACAAGTACCACTTTAATATCATCAAGACACCGATCATGTTCATCGCTTCAATCATATCCTTTATCCCGATCTATGACACAGGAAAATACGTTATTTCTCCAGATGTCAACAAGAAAGTTAATGGTATTAAGATTACGGGTGGTCTAAGTATTGATAGAGTTTTTGATGATGATTAACTAACTCATAACCTCTTAATTAAGCCAAAACTCTGAAAGACTAAAGCAAGAAAAAAAGAAACCTCTTAAAACTATATCTATAGAAGAACTTATTTTATTTCATATTTCTATCCATATATACCTCTTCGCGCTAAAAAACTATCAGAGTATTTACCCTGTATATCACCCTAAAGGGTGAGAAGATATAAAATAAATCACCCCCTGATTCATCCCAAAAGGCGATTGATTTTCCCTCAGAACCCTGGCAGAATTCTTTCTGTCCTTTGCCGGGAGTATTGCTCTATAATGATAAAAAGACATAAAGAGAAAAAGACTAATAAGTTAATTTTTGCTCTTTTTTTTATTTCTTCTTTTCTTATTCTTGAACTTTATCCTCTACAGAAAAAATCTTTTACAACACTAGAGGATCAGTATTCCCAGTATTCCAAAGAGGGTAAAAATTTTCGATTAAACGGCGAATTCCAAAACGCAATCAAACTGTTCGAAAAATCCTTAAACTTTGCCAAAAAAATCCCGGATAAAGAAAAAGAATGCAGCACTCTGCTCAAACTCGGACTCATGTACTGGAACATTGGAAGGCTCAAAGAATCTTCAGAGTTTTATAAAAATGCGCTTTCGCTTGCTCAAAAGCTAAATTTAAAAAATGAGCAGGAAGAAAGCCAGAATGCTCTCAAAATTTACGTTTTCTATTCAGAAGGAAAAAAATATCGCTCCTCTGGCCAGTATCAAGAATCCATTAAAAGCTTTCAAAAGGCCGTTAACTTCGCCAGGAAAATCGGGAGTAAAGAACACGAAGTCAAGTGTCTCCGCCAGTTTAGCATCACATACTGGAATTCTAACAACCTTCAAAAATTTAAATTCCTGAATGAGGAAGCATTGAAGATTGCACAGAGCTTTAACCATAAAAGAGAAGAAGGAAAATGTTTGACTCATATTGGCATTTTTCATAGAAAATTAAACAACTATTCAAAAGCTTTATATTTCTATGAAGAGGCTTTATCAATAATCAGAGGGCTAAATAATAAAAAGGATGAATCTGTTTGTTTGAATAACATTGGTATTATTTACAAGGATATTGGTAATTACGCTAAATCACTCGATTACTTAAAAGAAGCTCTATTAATAGATCAGCAAATCGGAAATGAAATCGATATTTCTATAGATTTGTTTAATATTGGGGAAACATTTCGAAAAAAAGGTCTTTCTTCTGGCAAGAAAAAGGACTTTCATGATGCTCTGAATTATTTTAATGAATGTCTAAGGTTGGCAAGAAAATATGATGATTTAAAAACAGAAGTATTCGTATTAAACAATATTGGAAGTGTTAACTCAGATTTAGAAAATTACTATGAAGCGCTAAAATACTTTCAGCAAGGGTATGAAAAGGCAGAAGAGATCAATGATATAGAAGCAAAGGGCATGCTCCTGAATAATATGGGAATCGTGTATTTCAATCAGGGAAATTATGAGGAATCAACTAAATCCTACCAGAAAGCAATTGATTTAGCCCTTGAAATTGAAGGAGGACATATTCTCTGGGAAGCCTATCTTGAAATTGCAAACGCTTACGCGAAACAAGACAAAGCAGTTGAAGCATTAGAGAATTACAAAAAATCCATCTCTATAACCGAAGACATCCGCTCGCAGATCAAACTTGAAGAGTTCAGGGCAAGCTACCTGGGAACAGACAAGAGAATAGATGCTTACCACAATATCATTCACTTGCTCTATACCCTCCACAAAAATAATGCAGGTAAAGCTTATGACATTGAAGCCTTTAATTACCTGGAAAGAGCTAAGGCAAGAGCATTCCTGGACAGCTTAGAGCTTTCCCAGGTCAACATATCCCGGGGAATAGACTTCAAACTGCAAAACCAAGAAAAAGAAATCATGAAAGATATCTCAAATATCTACAATAAGCTTTTAGCTGCTAAACTCTCACCCGAAGAAAAAAAGGAAATTCAAGAACAGCTCACTGACAAAGAAGATGAGCTAGAAACGCTGAAAAGAGAGATAAGGACAAAATCCCCTGTCTATGCAAACCTTAAATATCCTGAAGCCATCACCCTTGAAGAAACACAGAAAGAACTTCTTGATGCGAAGACCGCTTTTTTTGCCTATTCCATCGGCAGGGAGAATTCATACGTTTTTGTCATCACAAAAAAAGACCTCAGCATATTCCTTCTTCCCTCTAAAGATAGAATTCAAAGCCTGGTTACCGATTATAAAAAAATCATCACAGATAAGGAAAACCAAAATTTTCAGCCTGGCTATGAGCTTTTCCGCGCGCTTGTTCTTCCTGGTTTGGACAAAAACATAAAAAAAATCATTTTTATTCCGGATGATATTCTTCATTCTCTCCCCTTTGAAACTCTTGTAACTCACGAAAAAAGCAAACACTGGCTGATTGAAGACTATAAGATCGCATATGCTCCGTCAATTTCTTCTCTTCGCGAAATCATCGAACGAAAAAAGTCAAACAGTACAAAGCGACATATGGATATTTTGGCCCTCGGTGATCCCGATTTTGGCTCCTTAGAAAAAGAAAACATCGGAAATAAAATGCTTCAAAACTTTTTTTCCTCAAATGATTTTAGCTTCTTCAGATTAAAATACAGCGGCACTGAAATCGAGAGGATCAGTTCTCTTTTTAAAAAAACAAAAAGCAAGGTTATCCAAAGAGAAAACGCAACTGAAGAGCGGCTGAAAAAGTCCGACCTCGAAGATTACAAAATCATCCATCTTGCCACACACAGCATCATTGACGATAAAAGACCTGCTCGCTCTTTTATTGTTTTTTCACTGGATAATGACCCCGAGGAGGACGGCTTTCTTCAGATGAGAGAAATTTACAATTTGAATCTTAATTCCGATCTTGTCACTCTTTCTGCTTGCCAGACAGGGCTGGGTCGGCTTACTAAAGGAGAAGGAATCGAAGGGATAAACAGGGCATTCTTCTTTGCCGGCTCTTCATCTGTCTTGATGAGTCTTTGGGCGGTAAACGACCAGGCAACCTATCAGCTAATGGAAAGATTCTACACTCATCTTCGTTCCTCTGAATCAATAATGGATGGCCTAAGGAAGGCAAAATTGGAAATGATTGATTCAGATGTTTTATCCCATCCATATTACTGGGCAGGATTCGTCATTTCAGGAAAAGCTGACCAGATCATCTTCCCAAACTACATAAATAGATGGCTTCTTTTGGGGAGTTCTTTTCTATTATTAGGGAGTCTAATCTTAATAGCTATAAAAAGGAATGGATTTATAACAAGAAATCCTTAAATAATAATTTTAAAGATAAATCAGATTGAATAAAGTCTAAATTTTTCTTATACAATCTCTCATTTGATATTTATCTAATAATCGATATAATTGCCTTCTGCTTTTTCCTATCTCTACAGCAGCTTTTGTCTTGTTCCAACGACACTTTTCTAAAATTTTCCTTAATTGCCACGGGGTTATACTCAAGTTTTTTTTAAAACTCGGATTATCATAATCAAGCTCGATATCTCTTTCTGTCACCATCTTCTCTTCAGAAAAAATGCATGCCCTTTCAACAATGTTTTCTAACTCTCTAATATTCCCAGGAAAGTCATAAGCCATCAATTTCTTCAATGCCCCCTTTGAAATTTCTCTTTTTGGCTCCCCGTGTTTTTTTTCTCGCTGCAATATATGTTCAACTAACAAGGCAATATCCCCTTTTCTTTCTTTTAAAGGAGGAAGGTATAGCATCAATACACTAATTCTGAAATATAGATCTTTTCGAAATCTTTTATTGTATACTTCTTCTTGCAAGTTTTTGTTTGATGCAAATACAAATCGAGCTCGTATTCTTCTGGTAACAGTATCTCCAATTCTTCGCATCTCTCTTTCTTCTATTATCCTCAGGATCTTTGCTTGAAGATGCAACGGCAGGTCTCCGATCTCATCAAGAAAAACCGTGCCATCCTTGGCGACTTCAAGTAATCCCAACTTTTCTTTTATCGCTCCTGTGAAAGCTCCTCTTACATATCCAAACAGCTCAGCTTCAAAAAGTTCCTCTGGAATATTTGCACAATTAAGCGCAACGAATGGTTTTTTTCTTCTATCGCTTAGCTCATGAAGTTTTTTTGCCGTTAAATCTTTCCCTGTTCCCGTTTCTCCTAGAATTAATACATTCTTGTCGCTCTTAGTAAATTTATGTATGAAGTCCAGTTTCTGTTTAATAATCAAGCTATTCCCTACTATTTTAGTTTTTAGAGGAACCATATAATGCACCTAAGATTAAAGTAATTTAGAAAATCTAAAGCTAATCCCAGCTTATTATTATAAGAACGATTTGTATTAAAAAAATTCTCATTTTTATCTTCATGCTACGGAAAACTTAACTATTTCTACAATAAATTTTAATATTAAAGTTGAAAATTGAGAAAATTTCTCTGAAAAAAACTCTATATATTAATGAAGGCATATTGTTAGTAAAAAAAGACAATAGTATAATCCAAGGTAAAATGAATTTGCTTAATGTAAAGTTTAAAGAGTTTGATTCTGTTTTAGAGAAGTACTCGAGATTTATCAAAGCTCATATTCAAAAATTCAATCTTCCAAAAAATGGTATTGATCCAGATGACATCTTTCAAGAAGTCAGGATAAAAATCTGGAAACTTTTGAATGATGAGAAAAAAATTAAAAACTATACGTCTTATATAAGGAAGATTGTGGATTCTTCTGTTATAGACCAACTCAGAAAATTAAGGCGAGAGGAAGGGGTTATTTTTCACGAAAGGCAGAAGAGGATATCTGAGCGGAAAAGCCAGTATGCTATGGCCAGTTCTTACAATAAGAACCTAAAAAAAATTATAGGACAAGCAGTTGACTCACTAATGGAATCGCGTCAGAAAGTAGTGAAACTGTTTCTATTGAACATGACTATTGAAGAAATATCCATTTTTTACAATTGGAGTAAAGACAAAACAAGGAATTTGCTGTATCGTGGCTTGTCTGATTTAAAAAAGAAACTGAAAGAAATGGGAATCGAGTATGAAAATAAATAATGAAGATTTAAAAGAGCTGTATAAAGCCTACATTAAGGAGAAAAGTTCTTACTCGAGAAAAGATTGTCCTTCTCCAAAAGAAACTATTCTTTTTTCTAGATCGAAATCATCAGAAAAAAAGCAAAAAAGAATCATGGACCATATAATTAATTGTTACTACTGCGCCCAGGAATTTGAATTCATCCTGGAGACTTTAAGATACGAGAATATATTAAATCAAGAGATCGGCAAACGACTAGTCTCTAAAAACGAAACAAACGAACTAACAAAAGCAACTAATGGGTTACTCTTCCCTCTATTCTCATGGAAATTTGCATCGTTAATCGCAGGAGTTGCCATTATAACCTCTGTAATTTTAGCCATTGTTATTTTCATAAATCTTGAAAAGCGCGAATATCGAGGAGCCAATCAAGCTAAAATAATTTTAATCGAACCAATAAATAAAAAATATTCTAAATTCTTACTGACTTTTAAATGGAAAAAAATAGAGAATTCAGATTATTATATCCTTGAGATATTCGACAAAACCTTATACCCGGTTTGGGAAAGTAAAAAAATCTTTAAGACCCGAGTTGTTCTTCCGGATGAAATTTCTAGTAAATTAATCAAAAATAACAGATACTTCTGGATGGTGACAGCATTCTTTTCAGATGGAAGCAAAACAGAATCGATAATAAAAGAATTTAAAGTAACGGAATAGTTTTTAGTCAAAGCCTAACATCTTCTAATTTCGAATATTAATGAAAAATTAGTTTAGAAGAATAATCGCCATTTAAAACGAATGCTGCCCAATAATATGGATGGGAAAATTTGGAATTTTGCATCTTTACCTTGGCCATGCACAATGCTTGTGCCTTATCCTTTCCCTGAGAGAGATAGAGGTAAAAATAGTACATGAACCTTGCAGCCGCCTTATCACTGATTTTCCAAAGGGATGAAACGACTGATCTTGCTCCTGAATAGAAAAAAATCCTGGGAAGCCCCAGGATTCCTTCTCCCTTTTCCAACTTCCCTCTTCCTGTCTGGCAGGCAGAGAGGACAACAAGATCAGCCGATAACCTTAGATTGTATATCTCGTGTACTTTAAGAAACCCATCCTCCTTCAATCCATCACTCAAAGATAACACCAAGGCTGATCGAAAAGGATATCTTTCATCCAAAAAACCATGGCAGGCGAAATGAATAATTTGATAATCTTCAAGAGGAATTTTTTTTATTACATCTTCTCTCGCCCTATCATTTAAATAAATATCCCTGTTCTTTTTTTGAAAAAACTTGGAGATTTTCTTAATTTCTCTCTTGCTGTGTGGAAGAAGAGAAAAATCAAATCCTTGACTTTGATACAATTCTTTCAAAATTTCAGCTTGTGTTCTATAACCTTTATCATTTTTTGAGCTCTTTAAAGCATAAACAGGATCACCAATCGCTAATAAATCCTTTGAAGGCCGATTCTTGATCTTTTTATTAATTAAAAACAACAACGAAGAAGATGATGGTGCGTAAGAAATTTTATATCTATCAATCAAAAAATCATATCTTAATGATCGATTTTTAATATGTGGAATCAGAGTCTCAAATGGAAGATAATAGAGTATTCCATCAGGAATAATAATGAGGTTTTCAACTGATTCAGGGATAATCATCTCCAAAGGAAAAAGAAGTTCCTGGTACAGACGCTTCGCAGCAAGATGTCCCCTGAATCTTCCCTTTGGAGGATCGGAGAGAATTTTTAAATAGGCCTTTATTGATTTTTTAATATCATCTCTGGCAGGAAGAGAATACAAATTATAGTCATTTTTTGTAAACAAAAACATAAACGATTGTTTTTCTCCAAGAAAATACTCAATCAAAGCCGTCTTTTCGTCTAACAACTGGTTTTGGATCTGCTCAAAGCGACAAGGCTCAGGCAAAACAATATCAACAAACTCTGGAATCTCTGATCTTATTTTAGATATAAATAATATATACTCATCCTCCGCTAGTTGAAGTTTCTTCAATAATTCCTTTCTCTTACTTTCTGAAATATGACCATCAGAAAGACTCTGGGCTACTGAAGAAACTTTGTTAGCAATTTCTATTTCCCTTTCCTTCAATTCGTGATTTAATCTTCCACGTATGATTATTTCCGACTCTCCCAAAACTTCCAGGAATGCTCTAGCTTTAGCCCTCTCTGCAATATTAAAGATCTCTTTTCCAAACGCCTTTGTAGAATCCCTAATATTTAGCCTGTAAAGAAGACTCATCAAAGATTCATAGACTTTTAATTTATCCCTGACAAACCCAGCTTTGTTAGCATCAATAATAATATTGCTTCTTATATTGTCGATAACATCAATAGCATTTTGATAGCATTTAACAGCATCTGGAAATTTATTCAATTTTTCATAACACTGGCCCAATCCTAAGTATGCTTCCCAGAGAATGTGTCCTCCTCTGATTTGAAGACCCAATTCAATAGCTCTCTGCAAGAATAATTCCGCTTCTTTATAATTACCCAGATTAAAGTTAACGATTCCTATGTTATTCAGAATCATGCCTATCACTTCTATATCTTGGATTTCCTCCGCCTTTTTATAACCTGTTTGAAAGTATTTTAGAGCTTTACAATAATTCTCTAAATCCAAATTTGCAATCCCAATATTATTCAATGCTTTAATCTCTGTTCTTATATCATGATATTTTTTCGCTAATTTCAAAGAATCTTCATAATAACTTATCGTTTTATAAAAATCTTCTTTTTCCCCTGAAAGCAAGCCTTTATCCCTAAATGTATTTCCAATGTTATTTAAAGCCATAGATATTAAATTGTCATCTTCTATTTCTTTAGCTATTTTGTATGCCTTTATTAAATAATCCAGCGATTTATCATAATTCCCAATGTTCCTATAAGTAAGACCTATCTTATTCAAACAATCTGATTCTGCTTTTTTATTTCTTAAATTTTGTGCGATTATTAGAGCTTTCTCGTAGAAATAAAGAGCTTTAGAATAATAATCCAATCTCCAATAATAAAGACCGATGTGATTTAAACATCTTCCTTCTTCTGTCCTGTGCTTCAATGACTCAGCTATTTTTAAGGCTTTCTTATTTAGAAATAAAAAATTCTGGAGATCGCTTAATTGCCAGTAAGTGATGCTTAACTGGCGAAGACACTTAAGCTCATGCTCTTTGCTTTTGATTTTTTTGGCTAAATTAATGGCCTTCTCGAAATTTTTTAAGGATTTTTTTAATTGGCCTAAAGAACGATGCTCCTTGCCTTCTGTATAAAGTTGATAAATTTCCAAAGCGCTTCTGCACTTTTCATATTTCTCTTTTAAATTTAACTCTTGTGCAAGTAAAATAGCCTCTTTATAATATTTTGAAGATTCCCCAAGCTGCCCGATGTTCCAGTAGAGTAATCCCAACCGCATATAGCATTTTATTTGACACGGCCTGTCTTCCATTTCTCTTGCAAGCCTTAAACATTTTTCAAGTGAATCGATTGCCCTTTGAAAACTCCCTTCTTTTAAAAGCTTTTCTCCTAACTCATATGAAGATTTAAAGCGTTGAAGTACATACTCACCTTTACTTTGCCTATCCGAAAGTATGCAATACATGCTATTAATGTAAATATGGAAAAAGACCATTAAAAAAGATAATATTTTTTTGGATGGATACCTTTGAAACTCATTCATTGTTTAGGTTGAGAAAGTATAAAATAATTCCAACGATGTCAACTTGAAAACAATTCTGACAAGATTATTCTGCTTTTATAAATTGTCTGCCATGGCTGTTACTCTTGATGTTGTTCCTCTTGCTTTTTAAAGACGTATAAAATAACATCACATTCTCACTTTTTATCACTTTTTATTAAGGATAAGGGAAAATGAAGAATATTGCTTTTATCTTAATCACATTCTTTGTGTTCGGCCTTGCACTGCTCTCATCAAAAGAAAGGCCTCGTTTAAGGGAATTCGGCATTAAAACAGGAATACTAAAGCCGGGCCCCTTAAACGCTATCACTGATGTCGCCTCAGTAAAAATCGGGCATGTGACCCTCATCAAAGGCAATAACATCCGCACAGGAGTCACAGCCATACTCCCCCATGGAGACAATATCCTCCAGGAGAAAGTGCCTGCTGGAATCTATGTTGCCAACGGCTTTGGGAAGCTTATGGGATACACACAGGTGGAAGAGCTTGGAAACATAGAAACACCCATCATTCTGACCAACACCCTGAGTGTCCCCACTGCAGCCAATGCACTCATTGACTACACGCTGTCTCTTCCCGGGAATGAGAGGGTCGGCTCTGTGAACGCTGTTGTCGGAGAGACAAACGACGGTTACCTGAACGATATCCGGGGAAGGCATGTGAAAGAAGCCCATGTGATAGAGGCAATAAAAAAGGCTTCATCAGGGCCTGTGGAGGAGGGCTCGGTCGGTGCAGGCACAGGAACCATGTGCTTCGGCTACAAGGGAGGCATAGGAACCGCATCAAGGAAGCTTCCTGCATCAAGGGGAGGCTACACGGTTGGAGTGCTTGTCCAGACAAACCACGGAGGTGTGCTTCAGATAAACGGGCTTCCGGTCGGGGTGCGCCTTGGAAACTATTACATGAAAAGGTCGCTTGAGGAAGCGGAGGAGGAGGGCTCATGCATGGTTGTTGTTGCAACAGACGCGCCTCTTGACAGCCGGAACCTGAAGCGTCTGGCAAAGCGGGCGCTCCTCGGGATTGTGAGGACCGGGGGATTCTACTCAAACGGAAGCGGCGATTATGCGATTGCCTTCACAACAGCAGAGGGGCTGAGGATTCCGCGAAGCTCCCGCTCCCCTACTCTTAGTATCGAGGTACTCCGGAACAGCCAGATGTCCCCGCTCTTCCTGGCAGCGGCAGAGGCATGCGAGGAAGCCATCCTGAATTCCATGTTCAGGTCAGAGGCAATGGAAGGGCGGGACGGCCACAAGGCCGAGGCTCTTCCTCTTGATAAGATAAAAGAGATTATGAAAGAGGCGCCCAGGAGGTAGTACTGCCGTATTTTTCAGAAAAGGCCATTGAATAAAACAAGCTTGTTGCTAGTTATTTAACAGGGCCAGTCTTTTGCGGGCGTCGTCGACTTCAGGGATGCCTGAGTCAGCGTCCTTCCAGAGGGAGAGGAATTTCTCGTAATGCTCGATGGCTTTTTTGCCTTGCATCGGTTGGCTAAACCTCATACTCGTTCAACCAAGTAATGAACTTCGCCCATTTTCCTCGCCAAAATTCTAAAGCTCTCTCTTTTTCCTCAGGATTCATAGCTGAGTAGATGAGCGAATTCATTGCCAGCTTCTTGAGGCATTTCAGGTCCAACCCCCACGCCATGAATGCAGCGTAAAAATCATAAGAAAACGTACATTTCCAGATACACGGATCATCAGGGCAGATGACAACCGGTAAGCCACTGTTGATATAGAGCACAGCAGGGTGATTGCGAAGGTCGGCAACATAACCGAGAACCTGGTTGCTGATCGGACAGACCTCGATGGCGATGTCCCGTTCTTTCACGATTTGCATGAGGAGAGGATGCTTAAAGAGAGCGATGCCGTGGCCGATTCGTTTGGCGTCAAGCAGAATGGCATCAAGCACGTTTTCGTTTTCTGCCCAGTTGCTTTCGCCAGAATGAATGTATAAAGGCAGTGTGATATTACGCTGCTCTGCCTTATGGCGTGCTTCAAGGAGTTCATTGATAAAGTAGAGATTTGTGTGCGTCTTGTCCTCTTCCTCCATTAAATCAAAACCAATAAAACGATCTGGATTTGCCGCTCGCAGGGCCAGAGCGCGATTCAAGCTCTGAGCGATTCTCTCCCGGCTAGCAGAGCGGGGAGATGAGAATATATATTTTACCTTAAATTCCGGATGGTCGCGCTGAATCTCCTCTATGATGTTCTGACCTCCACCGCCCCGGTTTTCGACATACTGCACGTTTTCCTCGATCAAATCCCTAAACATTTTTCGGAGATAGCCATCCCAGATCTCATCACTGAACATGCCAAAGGACCTGCGGAAACAATTTGCGAATTCAACCCAAATATCTGGTTGAGCAAGGTCTTCTTCGCCTAATGTGATAGACTGGTAAAGTTCTTCATCAAATTCCTGCACGTCATCTGCAGCTTTGCGTAGTTCGCTGACGAGGCGCCATCCGTCTCCAGGAGGTTCTTTAAAGATCTGCAATTTCCCTTTGGCAAGCTTCTCATTTTTTCCCATGTAAATGTAACAGTTCGGCAGATAGGTCGCTTGATTAACCAGCCAGCGGTAATCGCCCATGAGAAAACCGTGCACATGAAGAATTCCCCCTTTTGGCATGCGCTTCATGATTTCCAGTATAGGAGATTGGTCGATCAGGTTTCTTGTTTTTGATTCTAGGAAACTGTGCGCTGGGGGAAAATGCCCGCGCGTCCGTTCTATTTCTTTAAGCTTAAGCACCATCAGCCGTCGGTTAGCCTCTTCTTCTTCGGGTGTTAGCGTGATTCCTGCGTCGAATCGCATGGCCAGCTCGGCCTGAATCAATCGCTTCCTTGCTTTCATATAATCATCTACATCTTCATAACGCTTTTGAACAAAACTATCCTTCTGCTGTAGAAATCCGCAAAAAAGAAGGGCGCATACTAAAAATATGAAACCGCGCTTCATGATTCTACCCCCTTTCTTATTATCATTTATCCATGATAAATATCTAGGTAACTCACTGGGAAAGATATTCAATTTTCGACTTAAGATAATCTTAATACATTCAAAATCAAATCTGACTTCTCAGCCTCACCACCCTCTCCCTAGTACCCTCAACCTCTGGAATACCAGGGTCAGCATCCTTCCAGAGGTCGAGGAATTTCTTGTAATTTTCGATGGCTTTGCCTTTTCAGGCTTTCTTCTGATGTTCAGATCATTAATCCAAATTAATTTTCTTCAATATAGCGTTGATCCTCGGATGGTAAACATTCGGAGACCCCATTTGCTTCTATGCCAGTTTAGCACAGCATGACTTGGAACTTTTTCTCCAACGGATACATGAAGATATCTTTCTTTGGGAGTTTTGCTTCTTCAAATCTGTCTTTTTTCCCGCGACCCTGAGTG
>Ga0209979_1001761_pt1 | contig 22495 bp, 23 predicted proteins | sample AnhtaG_FD_183114 | JGI IMG/M metagenome (GOLD analysis project Ga0209979, IMG submission 183114) | Deep subsurface microbial communities from Anholt, Denmark to uncover new lineages of life (NeLLi) - Anholt_01485 metaG (SPAdes) (version 2) | ecosystem: Environmental > Aquatic > Marine > Oceanic...
TGAGAGTGGAGACCTTTATTATCACCAGTCTAGATTCTCTACACTGATAAAGAGCGAATCTGGAGAGGGGTTCCAATATGGTAGCTTCAAGCCGAAAAGCTTCCACATAGAAAGCGGACCTTTGACCACTAAGATAGTCTTTGAGGAAGAATACTATTGCCTCACCTGGCCCTATCGGCTAAAGGAGAGGTTTCCCCCGATGCTCTATAAATATAAAACGCTGGATATTCGTAAGGAGGTTGTCGTCTTTAGGGACTTGCCCCGCATAGAATTTATCACCAGGGTTGATAATAAGTATCCCAATATCAGGCTGAGGGTTAAATTTGATACCGGGATGGAAAGGAAGACCTACTTTCGGGAGACGCAATTTGGGGTTATTCCCGAGCCAACCGAGTATTTTAGTAGCCGAGGCGGAGGGTTTAAGCCCTCTGGAATACCTAACTTCATGAACTGGTTTGATTACAGTGACGGGACAAGGGGGATAACATTTATGAATAAAGGGCTGCCGGCGTCGGAGATAGTGGAGGGTTCCGTCTATATCACCCTTCTCCGAAGCGTATCCGGGCTCTCGGCTGATGGAGAGGCTGGTCCTCTAGTGCCCACTCAGGATGCCTTGGAACTCAGGCCCTACACCTTTGAGTATGGCCTCCAGTTTCATGAGGGTGATTGGCGGCAGGCCAGGGTGTATAAAGAGGCTCAGGAATATCATCATTCACTGCTACCTTTTGTTGCCGACTCCAAGGGTGATTTGCCTTCGGAATTTTCCTTCTTCGAGCTTAAGCCGAGTAATCTTATCCTCTCGGCATTGAAAAAGGCGGAACAGAGTGATGATGTACTATTGAGATTCTTTGAAACCACGGGCGAGACTACCAAAGCCGAATTAAAGGTGTTCAAGCCGATAAAGCAGGCCTGGCTCACTGACCTTCTGGAGAGGGAAGAGGAGGAGTTTGGGGTTACCGGTAACACTCTTGAATTAGAGGTAAAGCCCTTTGAAATAGTAACATTGAAGCTAAGATTTTAACCAAAGCCATAAGTAAGACCAAACTGGGCGTGAATGAGAAGAAGCAAGCTCTTAATAGGTTAAGCAGGCTGAGGATGGTATAATTAAGATTGCAGTTCGAATCCTGCTTGGTAGGTTGCTTAAGGGTAGTAGTTGTGCTAATTTTATATTGGACAGAGGCTAGACTATTAAAACTATTAGTTGGAAGAAAGGTATCTTAGCTAGATGGATAATGCTGTCTACACGATAGGTCATAGCAATCATTTCCCTGACACATTTATACGGTTACTGGCTGAGGCCAAAATTGAAGTTCTTGTGGACGTACGGAGTAACCCTGTTAGCCCATGGGCTTCGTATGCAAACCCTCGTGATTTGAAGCAGATTCTGAAAGCAGCGAGTATCCAATATCTTTACCTAGGCGATGTGTTGGGAGGCCGCCCTAGTGATCCAGATTGCTGCAACGCACAAACAGGTAAAGCAGACTATCAGTCAATGCAAAATAAAGAGTCGTTTCAACGGGGACTCAGTCGGCTTTTGAAAGGTCTGAAGAAGTATCGTATCTGTGTGATGTGTGCTGAAGAGGACCCTTCATCTTGCCATCGAAACTTGTTAGTTGGCGAGAGTTTGCGGCGAGAGGGTGTTAAAATCTTGCATATTCGTGGTACCGGGCAAATTCAAACCGATGAAGAGCTTTGGAAGGACAAAGCAGGGGTAGGAGTCAATCAAATTTCACTCCCAATGTGAGGTTCTTAGTGACCATATACACCATTGGTTTTACCAAGAAATCGGCTAAGGAATTCTTTGAGACTCTACGACGTAGCGGAGCGAGACACCTGTTGGATATTCGCCTTCACAATAAGTCTCAGTTGGCAGGATTCACAAAGCGGGATAACCTGCGGTATTTTCTTAGACAAATTGTCAATATGGAATACCACGAGGTACCGATACTGGCACCTGAAGATTCGTTTTTAAATGAGTACCGTAAAACGGGAGATTGGGCTAAATTTGAGCAAAGTTACCTAGAACTGATTAGGCAGCGCCAAGTTGAGCACCATATAGACCCGGCTTTATTTAAAGACGGAGCTGTCCTACTTTGTAGCGAGGCTGAACCACACCACTGCCACCGACGGCTGGCAGCAGAATACTTGACACGTTCAATGCTGGCAGGGGCTAATATCGAACACCTTTGAGTCAAGTATAAGTGCAGAAGACAATAGTAATAACTGACTTGACACAGATGCCGAATCCAGACGGGGCTTGTGTAGTTGGCATAGACCAACGTAACCAATGTATCCGTCCTGTGTTGACCAATGGCGTGTTAAAGAAGCATCTTTACATTGGGAAAAAGTTGGTCATACAGCCCAAAGCTAAAATTAAGTTTGATTTTTACCGAGTTCCCATCAAACCACCACATATAGAAGATTGGGGCTTTGATCCGAGTTCTATCGTCTATGAAGGTTTATGCACCGAGGCTGAATGGGAGAAAGTGCTACGAGACAGCTCATTCGGCACAGTTAACAATATCTACGATGGCCTTCTTCAGGAACATCGCTGGGTAGAGCCAGGAGCTAACACAAGGTCAGTAGGCACGCTGTCACAGGTGCGTGTTACTGCCGTTAAATTGCTAGAATGGTCAGGGAAATTAAGATATCGGCTCTCTTTTATAGACAACACAGACTTTGCATACGATAACATTCCTGTCTCTGACCTAGCTTTCCGAGAACTCTCATACACAGAAGTCAGGAAACAAAATCGTTCTCCTGTAACTGTATCAGAACAGATTACAAGCCTTCTCACAAGTGCTGACTGCCTCTACTTGCGGTTGGGGTTAGCTCGCCCGTGGATCAACCCGAATACCGGCAAGGTAGGTTGTTGGATGCAGGTTACCGGAATCTACTCTTTTCCTGACTACTTGGAAGGCAAATCATTTGCTGACTTTTAGCAATCTTACTAAGATACAACTCTTCTTCTCGTAAACAATGGACAACCCGCAGCTACCCCACCTGAGCCAAAGCAAACATGAAAGCCCCTACCCCACCCCAACCCGGCCGCTGCCGTTACATCTTGGGCAGATTTTAGACTTCTTCTGGTAAGCGCGTATTGCCGGGTCCTTTAGATTGGCCAGTAATGGAGCTTCTCTAGGTACCGTACCTGTTCCCTTGCAATTTGGACATGTGCCTAGTATCTTTCCCTTAGCACTCGCTTTTTGCCTTTTCCTTCTTGCTTCCATCATTGTCCTTTCATGAGGTTTGTCTTTTTGTTCTCTTCAAATACACTCCAGCCACCACACCCAGAACCACTGCCCCAACCGCAGTGGCCAGGGCGCAGAACAGAGTAGCCTCATACCAAAAGCCCTGGGGGAAGAGCATTATCAGGTAATCTTTGGAGGGGTCAAGCTGCCAGAACGGATTGGTGAAGCTAATCAGATGGAACTGTAAGAATAGCTGGTCAAAGCCCAGTAGTGTGCCTAACCCCAGAGCCAGCATTAGGGCAAGAGTAGCACCACCTCCCCCAACCACCCCCCATGCCAGCCGCCGCCAGTATCTGCGCTTCCGCCAGAAGAGGCTAAATCCAGCATAAGTCAAAGCATAAACCAGTGCCCCCAGTAAAACCCAGTAGTCCAACCAAATCAGTCCCTTGACATCCTTAAGGTGGATTACCTCCCGCTGATTAAACAGCTCAAACGGCTGGTCATCCTTGACTACGGCAAGACTAATATCCTCCTCACCTGAGTTAAAGTAGCTAATTAATCCCCTGCCTGCTTTTTCCAGTTCTGCTTCAGCCAGGCCGGTAGTCTGGCTGACACTGTATTTCTCAAAGCCATATTGATAAAGCCAGAGGCTATTTACCGCCCAGCCAATGCTGGCTGTTAACAACAGGACAGGCAGACACAGTATAAATAGCCATTTAGCGGCAATACTAAGAATTTTCAGATTCATCCTCTTTCGCCTATCCAGATTTTACACTGTCGTGGCTAAAAAGAATAGTATTATTTACCTCACCCCCTGTATCCCCCTCTCCTTCAAAGGAGAGGGGGAATTGGTTTTAGAAGAGGGGCGAAGCCCCTCTTAGACACCCTGTTAGGTTAGGGCATCTCCTACAAAGGAGAGGGGGGAGTGGTTTTAGAAGAGGGGCGAAGCCCCTCTTAGACACCCTGTTAGGTTAGGGCATCTCCTACAAAGGAGAGGGGGAGGGATATTCTTTGAAGGGGCTCTGCCCCTTCAAACTTCCTGTTACAATTTGTGCTCAAGCTTCCCTTATTGCAAGCAGAAGGTGATTTATTCAGGGGGGCGAAGCCTCACTTAAACTCTTCATAAAATTCTATTACCAGCAAGCAATAGGGGAGAGGGGTTGTGGGAGAGGCTTTGCTCCTCTTAATGCCCTCTAATTGCTTGGGGTTGCTTATCGGGGTAGATTGAAGGGGCGCTAGCTTCTTCAAAAATAATCATCCCCCTTCCCTTGTAAGGGAAGGGGGTTAGGGGGATAGGTTGCTAAGCAGTCAAAATAAATTCGTTGCTTAATTTCTGAACCGTTACAGCTTAAAAGAGTACAGAAGCATACCCCCAAACAAAGGCCCTGTGTTATAATAATAAGCGAATTTTATTCCGCTAGAAGGTGCTATGTTCACTCATCTCCATGTCCATACCGAGTATAGTCTGCTTGATGGCATGAGCCGCATTCCTCAACTGGTTGAGCGAGCCAAAGAGCTGGGTATGGACACCTTGGCGATAACCGACCACGGGGTTATGTATGGTGCCATCCAGTTCTACCTGGCAGCCAGGGAGGTAGGCATAAAGCCCATCATTGGTTGCGAGATTTACATCGCTCCTAACAGCCGCTTCAGCCGTAATGCCAGCGATAAAAATAACTACCACCTCATTCTGCTGGCTAAAAATCAGACTGGCTACCACAACCTTATTCAACTCACCACTAAAGCACACCTTGAGGGTTTCTACTACAGGCCAAGGGTGGATAAAGAGCTTTTACAGCAGTATCACCATGGGCTTATCGCCCTCTCCGGCTGTGTTGCCGGTGAGGTCCCTCGTCTCATTCGGGAGGGACGCTACGAGGAGGCAAGAGAGGCAGCACTGTGGTATAAGCAAACATTTGGTGATTTCTACCTGGAGATTATGCGACAGCCCATTCCTGAGATGGAGCTAGTAAACCAGGGTCTCATATCTGTGGGAGACGAGCTTGGTATTCCACTGGTAGCGACTAATGATGTCCACTATGTCAACCAGGAGGATGCCTCAGCCCATGACTTGCTCCTGTGTATCGGAACAAACTCCTCTATCTATGACGAGAGGAGAATGAAGATGGCTGGCGACTTTTTCTACCTCACGAGTCCACAGGAGATGGCTGAGCTATTCAGTGATATTCCTCAGGCAGTGGAGAACACCGAGCGCATCGCTGAAATGTGTAACCTTAAGCTTGAGTTTGGACGCTTACACCTCCCCGAGATAGAGCTACCCGAGGGGAAAACTGCTGACCAGTTTCTGGCTGACCTTTGTTACCAGGGCTTACACCAATACTACCCCCACCCCACGCCGGAGATAGAGCAGCGACTGGCCTATGAGCTGGAGGTAATAAAAAAGACCCAGTTTGCTAACTACTTCCTGGTTGTCTGGGACCTTATTTCTTTTGCCCGAGAACAGAACATTCTGTTCGGGGTTAGGGGGAGTGCTGCTGCCAGTATTGTCCTTCATTGCCTGGGTATCACTGCGGTTGACCCTATTGAACATAAGCTGGTCTTTGAGCGGTTTCTCAATCTGGAGCGCCAAGAAATGCCGGATATAGACCTGGATTTTGAGGATGACCGCCGTGATGAGGTCATTGCCTATGTATCCCGTAAATATGGACATGACCATGTCGCCCAGATTATTACCTTCGGCACCCTGGGTGCTAGAGCCGCCCTCAGGGATGTGGGACGAGCGCTGGGCATGCCATATAGCGATGTTGACCGCGTTGCCAGGTTGGTGCCCTTTTCCCCGAATATGACCCTGGAAAGAGCTCTGGAAGAAAATGGTGAGCTAAGAGCTATTTACCATGAGGATGCCATCATTCATAACCTGGTTGACCAAGCTCGAGGGGTAGAGGGTATTGCCCGCCATGCCAGTACGCATGCCGCCGGTGTGGTCATATCCCGAGAGCCACTCACCAGATATGTTCCGCTACAGCGGGTAAGCAAGGGTAATGGTCAAGAGCAGGTTATGGCCCAGTTCACTATGGAAGACATTGCTCAGATTGGTCTACTCAAGATGGACTTCCTCGGGCTGACTAATCTCACCATCCTGAGTAAGGCGAAGGAGATTATTTACCAGAACCATGGCATTGAGATTGACCTGCGCCATATCCCAATGGATGATGCTAAGACATTTGCCTTGCTCTCTTCAGGAGAGACGGCTGGTGTGTTCCAGTTGGAGGGAGCTGGCATGCGCCGCTATATCAAGGAGCTTAAACCCACCGCCTTCAGTGATATTGCTGCCGTGGTAGCCCTCTATCGCCCCGGACCAATGGAGCACATCCCTACCTTCATTAAAGCCAAACACGGCATTGAGCCCATCCGCTATCCCCACCCTGCCCTAGCTAATATCCTTGAGGAGACCTACGGGGTGGTTGTGTATCAAGACCAGGTGCTGTTTATTGTGCAGGCGCTGGCTGGCTATAGCCTGGGGCAGGCTGATATTTTCCGTAAGGCAATGGGCAAAAAGATTCCTCAGGTTATGCAAAAAGAAAGGCGTAACTTCATTGCTGGAGCTAAGAAGAACGGATTCTCTGCTGAGGTTGCCGGTGAGGTCTTTGCTCTTATTGAGCCATTTGCCGGCTATGCCTTCAACAAGGCTCACAGTGTAAGCTATGCCCGCATTGCCTATCAAACTGCCTATCTCAAGGCAAACTACCCCGCTGAATATATAACCGCTTTCCTGATTACCCAAGCTGGTCAGTTGGAGAAGGTGGCGAGTGCGGTGGTTGAATGCCGTCGCCTGGGCATAAGTGTCTTACCTCCCGACATAAACCGCAGCCAGATTAGCTTTTCTATAGAAAAGGGAGAAGATAATACCCCAGCCATTCGTTTTGGGCTAGCCGCTATCAAGAATGTAGGTCCGGGAGCTATTGAGCCTATCATTGCCGAGCGCAGTAGAGGGGGGGAGTTCAAATCTATTGAAGACCTGTGCCGTCGGTCTGACCTGCGTGGTGTGAACAAGCGGGTAATGGAAAGCCTGGTTAAGGTAGGCGCCCTGGACTCCTTAGGCAGCCGTGGGGCCTTGCTCCAGAGTGTTGACCGTATCCTGTCTCTAGCTCAGCGAGAGCAGCGGCTACGGGAAAGCGGGCAATCCACTATGTTTGACCTATGGGGTGAGGCGATGCCAGTTCCCCTGCCTAGCCTTGACCTTGAGGCAGCCGACATTTCTACCCGGGAGAAGTTAGCCTGGGAGAAGGAGCTGATGGGAATATACCTCTCCGAGCACCCATTCAGACCTTTTGTCAATAAGATAGACTCTGGGACCCTATGCGGTCAGATTGATGCTGAACTTGCCGGGCAAACCGTAAGCGTCGCTGGAATGGTGGCCTCAGTTCGCTACCTGTTCACTAAAGATGGACGCCCCTTTGCCAGTGCTGTGCTGGAGGACTTAGACGGCAGGGTTGAGATTATGGTCTGGCCTAAGGTCTATGAGAACACTAGAGACCTATGGCAGGAAGGAAATATACTGCTAGTTGAGGGCAAGGTAAGGCTACGGGATGACCGGGTGCAGCTAAACTGTGACCGTGTTCGTCGCTACCAACCAGAAGCAGCTGAAGTGGAAGCAGTGGTTACTGCTGAACCTGGTGAGGCACCAGTAAGTGCTGAAGAGGCTTTAGACAACACAGCACCAGCCGAGAGTCGTCGGCTGGTAATCAGCATCAGCCAGACTAGCGATGAGGCTCGTGATATCACCTGTCTGGATAGATTACTTGATATCCTCAGAGACTTCCCTGGACAGGATGAGGTCAGCCTGCGGGTTACCAGTGAGGGAAAGGTTATTAACCTGAGGCTGTCCAATATATATATTACCTACTGTCCCGAACTCCACCAGCGGCTGGTGGAGCTGGTGGGAGAGGATGGATTCAGGGTAGAATCCGATTAATAGTAGCTGTAAGGGAGGAAACTCGCATGGATAAACCTATGCCTAGCTTTGGTTTCAGGCTTATGTCTCTTGCCTTTAGATTTCGCGACTTATTCCTAGCCCCAATTGATATTTTAAAAGAGGTGGGGATAAAACCGGGATTTCATGTACTGGATTATGGGTGTGGTCCTGGGGGTTATATAATCGCTGCCGCTGAATTGGTGGGCAAATCAGGGAAAATTTACGCCTTGGATATCCATCCACTTGCCATTCAAAGGGTTCAGAGTATCACTTCAAAAAAGCAACTGACGAATGTGGAAACCATTTACTCCGATTGCAAAACTGGATTACCTGACAAGAGCATAGATGTTGCTCTATTATTTGACACTCTTCACGGCTTAAGTGAACCAAATGAAGTATTAGCCGAGTTGCACCGAGTATTGAAACCGAATGGCATCCTATCTCTCAGTGACCATCACCTGAAAGAAGATGAAATAAGAACCAAGATAACAGATAAAGGCTTGTTTAGACTATCAAGAAGAGGTAAAAGGCAGTATACCTTCTTTAAAGAGGGATAGTCTCCCGTATAGGTAATCTTCCTCTACTAAGGGAGTTTTAGAGGGACGAAGCCCTTTTCAAAATCTCCCCCCTCCTTGATAAGGAGGTTAGGTAGACTGGAATCTAAGAGTTTGGCAACCTCTTTCTTCCCACCCGCCCACCCTAGAAGCGTATTTGGGGGCTGCGCCCCCAAACCCCCGCTGACCTAACAGGGTGTCTAAGAGGGGCGCCAGCCCTTTTATTTCTCTTTTGAAGGAGAGAGACTAAGGGAGGGTCAAAGGGAGGCAAAGCCCCCCTTTCATAACCAGTCCCCCTTCCCCTTATCAAGGGGAAGGGGGATTAAGGGGGATAGGGTTACCAAATAAAAACCTAAAGGGGGTGAAGCAGCTAAATTCAATATAGAAAACCTTGCTTCTTAGTGCTAGAATATGTAACAGACTTTTTACACTAATAAGGAAAATCCAAAAATGGCTTCCAATAACACGACAGAAGGACATAGAAAAAGACTGCGGGAAAGGTTCATCAAGTCGGGGCTTAAAGGTTTCCACGACTATGAGATTGTTGAGTTGCTCCTGACCTTAGGCACCCCCCGTAAAGACTGTAAACAGCAGGCAAAAGAAGCTATTAAGAAATTCAAAACCCTACGGGGGGTTCTGGAAGCTTCGACCGAGGAACTACAGCAGATAGATGGGATTGGTCTTCACAGTGCCTTTGGCATCAAGCTGGTGCAGGCAGTAGCCAGAGAGTTTCTTAAAGAGAAGATAATTGATAAGCCCATTTATAAATCCGCTCAAGAGGTTTTTGACTATCTCTACCACTCAATGCGAGACCTCGAGAAGGAGGTATTCAAGGTTATTTATCTCAATAGCCAGAATCAGATTATGGAAACCGAAGACCTCTTTAGCGGAACGCCGGACAAAAGCTTCATCTCCCCCCGTGAGGTTATGGAAAGGGCGATTAAACATCATGCCGTCTCCCTGATTTTTGTTCATAACCACCCCTCGGGCAACCCCGAGCCCAGCACTAGTGATAAGGAGCTAACCAGAGACCTGCTCTATGCCGCCAGCATTATGCAGATTAAGGTCTTAGACCATATTATCATCGGCGAGAATAGGTACTTTAGCTTCGCCGGCGAAGGGCTGATTGAAGAATACCAAATGGGTTTCTTAAACATAAAAATAAGAGACCGAGCTGATACGAAACGAAGCCGATATAGAGCTAAATTACCTGACTCCAAGCTTTATTAACCCCTAATAGCCACCAGTATGGTAACCTTTATTGTCCCCAATTGGCACTAATTTTGTCCACAATGTTGACAATTGTAATATAAAGATGTATGCTATAGAATGACAGTTGGGCATAGCAGACTGATGCACTAGAACATTGTTCCTTGACAGGTGGCGCAGTAGGTGTAAGATAGTGTTGGGAGACTTGAGTCAAAAGTCGAGGAGGAGAAATGCCTCCGAATAACTTATTAGACGCTCCAAAAAGACGAAGACCTCTCACGCCGCTACAGGAAAGGTTTCTCAAGTCCGGCCTTGAGGATTTTAGCGACCGAGAAATGATTGAATTGCTCCTTAGCCAGAGCTTACCCGACAAAGATTGTAGAAAGTTGGCAAAAGAGTGCATTGAACTATTCAAAACCCTGAGGGGATTCCTGGCCGCTTCCCCCCAGGAACTAGAGGGAGTTGGGCTTACTTCCCCCTGCATCTTTTGTATCAAGCTGCTACACGAGTTACCCACAGAGGTTCTCAAGCAGGGGATTATTGAACAGCCGGTTTATAAATCTTCTAAAGAGGTTTTTGACTATCTCAGCTACTCCCTGCGAGACCTCAAAAAAGAGGTATTCAGGGTCATCTATCTGAATAACCGCCACCAGATTATTGATACCGAAGACCTGTTTGAAGGGACGCTGGAGAGTATTCCCATCCGTCCGCGCGAGATTGTAGAAAGTGCCGTTGAGCATAAAGCTGCTGCCTTGATTTTTGCCCATAATCACCCCACAGGCGACCCCACCCCCAGCAGGAGTGATAAACAGCTAACCAGAGACCTGGTCTTTATCGGTATGATTCTACAGATTAAGGTATTGGACCATATCATCATCGGCGAGAACACATACTTTAGCTTCGCTGATGACGGGCTGATTCAGAAATACGAAGACAATTTCCTAAACCTGAAAATAAGAGGGGTATTTGACGTCGGTGTGAGTTATGCCAGAAAGCTAGCCGCTGTTTCAATCCCTCTTCTTCCGTCCATAAACCTGATAGAAGAAACCGTCGTTAAATTCCTTTAAGGGTGATTTATCCTAACCTTTTCCCCCTAATTTACGTTATAATATAGTGACTAATTGATAGGGGGGATTCTGTGAAGAAGTTTTTGATACTGGCTACAGTGGTCGCTATCTCTTTGGCGGCTGGCTGTGTTGGGGAGATTAAGACCTACACTGACTCAGGGCAAGCGATAAATATTGGCGTCAACCAGGAATTTGTTATTGCCCTCGGTTCTAATCCTACCACCGGCTATGGCTGGCAGGAAAGCTACGATGAGACTGTACTGGAGCTGGTGGAAAAAACATATAAACCGGGTGAGAAGGCAAAACAGGGTGCGGTTGGTGCTGGCGGTGTTGAGCTTTTCCGTTTTAAGGCGTTAAAGGCGGGAAAAACCGAGATAACCCTGGTCTATAAGCGACCATGGGAAGAAGAAGCTGTGGACCAGAAGGTATTTACCGTTACTATAAAGTAAAGGCTACCCAATACTGGCCGCCGCCTCTAGAGAAAGAAGGTGCTTCTTCATCTCCATTCCGCCACTGAAGCCACCAAGCTTACCGTTGCTGGCTATTATCCGATGGCAGGGGATGATAATGGGCAGGGGGTTTTTGCCTAGAGCCTGTCCCACTGCCCGCACTGCCCCTGGCTGCCCAATCTGCTCCGCCACCCAGGCGTAGCTTCTGGTCTCACCATAGGAGATAAGCCTGGTTATCTCCCACACCTGCCGCTGAAAGGTGGTCGCCCCAGACAGGTCAAGCAGGTCAGGAAAGGCTACCCTATGACCGCTAAAGTAAATCCGAAAGCGCTGGATTAGGTTGTCAAATGAGTGTGGCGCCCGGGTGGCATCATTTAAGTCACCTAATAGTTGCTGTGCCTCCTGAGCTGAGGGCTGGGGTAAGGTCGTGTTCCGTAGCCCCTTTACCGAGCCTAATATCCCTACCCAACCCCTATCAGTAGTAAAGGTGATATATTTTAACTCCCCGGTCATAGGGTTACCCCAGCTCAGGTTCAATCAGGCCGTAGTTACCATCCCTTCGTCGGTATAATAGGTTAAGTCCTTCAGTATCAGCATTAAAGAACAGAAAGAAAGCATGCCCCAGAAGCTCCATCTGGTCTATGGCTTCAGCTACCGACATCGGCTTAACGGCAAACCGCTTAACCTTGACCACCTTTCTGGGGGGTTCTGTCGTCTCCATTCCCTCGCTGAATTCGCTTCGGGCAAGTGAGCTTCCCCTCCCCTTCTCATACAACTTCCCTTTGTAGTGCTCAATTTGCCGCTTCATAATCGCTGCCACCTTATCAATAGCAGTAAACAGGTCTTCCCCCCTCTCCTCACCTCGGAGCAGGGTACCACTGCTGTCCAGGGTCACCTGCACTAAATAATGCTGTTGTGGAGACTTCGTCTTTTCCGCAACAATTTCCACCTTGGAGGCAATAATACTGGGTAGGTGGCGGTTGAGCCGGCCCAGCTTACGCTCAATGTAGCGGCGCACTGCTGGAGATAGTTCTATATTTTGACCTGTTATTTGTAGCTCCATCTATTCACGCTCCTTAAGGTGATGTTATATCTACCTCACCCCCTATGTTCCCCTCTCCTTCACAGGAGAGGGGAGGGTTTTTAAAAAGAGGGGCATTAGCTCCTCTTGAACACCTGCTTAAATCTCCGTGGCAAGCACTAACCCCCATACCGAGGTAGCCCCGGCTGTTTTTAGCGCTGAGGCACAGGCATTGAGAGTAGCCCCGGAGGTGGCGACGTCATCTATGAGCAACACTTGTTTATCCTGTAGCCGATGGTTGCGGCAAATAAAAGCATTGGCGACATTACTCCGCCGTTCCTCTACACTGGACGTTCTGGCTTGGGGGAGTGCATACCGCTGCCGAATGAGGCAGTCATCTACTACCGGCAAATTAACCAGCTTACTTAATTCCCGAGCCAGCAGTTGGGATTGGTTATAGCCACGCTCCTTGAGTCGTTTCTGGTGAAGTGGTACCGGCACTAAAACCTCTCCCGGCGTAGCATTGGTGATAAGATAATCCTTAAGTAACTTAGCCAAGGGCTGAGCTAGGGCTCTGAGGTTCCGATACTTTAGCTGATGGATAGCCTGGCGGATGACTCCATCAAAGCGAAATGGGGAACGAACACCCTCTATTTCTGTCTGCCAGCCGACACAGCTGGGGCAAAGTATGCCGCTAGGCTGAGGTTTGCCACACCGAGGACAAAGCGGAGGCATAATTCGGGGTAGTGACTGGCAGCAGGAGTAGCAAAGGAAATCACCTTCCCTGCCACAGCCGACACACCGCTGTGGAAATAAAAGGTCAAGTGCCATCCCCTTGAGTTTAGTTAACTGAGGAAGCACATTTACCACCCTAATCTAGAGCTTCAGGGTGACTAGATTAGCGGGAGCGAGGACTGTGAAGTGCCCCACTCATAATGGGTTCATTTATATAGACATCGCCATTCCTGATTTTCAGGTTGTAGCCGCAATCAGGATTGGTGCAAACCCATGCTTTGTAGTGAATAGCTGCCCCTTGATTGCCAAAATCAGACAGGGGCACTAGGTCACCAGACTGGCATTTCTGGCATTTGGGGAAACCAAATTGTTCCATGAAGTCCACCTCCCAACCGTAATTCTTTTTCAGTATACAATAAGTAGCGATTGTTGACAAGGGCTTCTTTAGAGACTGTTTGCTATCCTACCAGTTAACTCCTTGTCAGGAAGCCGAATCTCTTTGGCTCAGAAGCTGGTATCTCCCGGTGGCATTATGGCAATATGCGAAAATGATGTTTCTCCTGTTGCGCCGTGCCAGTGCCTCTCGCCTGCCGGAATGAAGATAAAGGTACCCGGTGTCACCGTTATCTCCTCATTCTCTGTAGCCACTATTCCCGTCCCCTCAGTAACGTATAAGACTTGGTCAAATGTATGGGTATGGAATACATTTACTGCACCGGGGCTAAAGTTTATTACGGCAACTCGAAGCTCATCTTTGCTCTCGCCGATAATATCTTGTCTAGTGACCTTGCCTCTGAAAATCTTGCTTGTACTTTCCTGGGCTTCAATATCACTAGTCCTTACCACTTTCATCATTTCCTCCAAACACTTTAATTGGTACCAAAAACACAGATATGACTGTCCAGTTACATATATCCTACACCTCACCCCCTCTTAGCCCAACTGTGCTGAGTCGACTATAAATAGCACCGTCCCTAGTTAGCTGGCTCCTCATCAGGTTTATGGAAGCTACCTTTATGATATAAACGGCCTCAAACCTGGTGCCAGCGATGAGTTGTCCAAATCTTTGCCGCTCATCGGCTGATGCCCGGTCGCGAAGGCGAGCTAGGGTTAAGTGAGGAGTAAATAGTCGTGACTCGGCGGTAAAGCCTAGGGGTGCTAGACTGGACTCAATTCGCTGCTGAATCTGACCTAACTTATCTATCTCCCCGCCTATCCCAACCCAGGCTACCTGAACTCGCTTCAAATTGGGGAAAACCCCCAGCCCTGTGACCTCTAGGTGGAAGGGCGATATCCCCTGGGTAGCCTCCTCCATCGCCTGGGTAATTGCTGAAATCCTGTCCACAGCAATATTACCCAGGAACTTTAGTGTCAGGTGAATACTAGACGGGTCAACCCATTTCACTGAGGATGGCTTACCCAATTTCAACTGAGCCTCGAGCTGGGCGAGCCCCTCTTTCAACTCATCAGGTAGCTCAATGGCAATAAAAGAGCGAACCTGTTCCATATTTACTCACCACCTTTAGAGACCGTTTACCAACCCCTCACCCTTTACTCACTTTTAATACCCAGCAGTCTCCGGGCATTACCCGATAGAATCAAGTCCTTGGTTTCCTCAGGCAAGTCCAGAGACCTAATCTCGTTTAGTAACCGACTCTGTTCCAGCAGGGGATAGTCGCTACCGAAGAGAATCTTATCCGCACCGACAAGCTGGGTGACCTGATTATATATCTGAGAGTCATATAAAAGGGGCGAAGCCGCCGTATCAAAAAAGACATTACTCATGGCTCTCTTTACCTCAGGCATTAGAGCGTAGAAGGGTAAACCGCCCCCCCAGTGGGCGCAGACTATGGTTAAATCAGGAAAGCTGGTAATAAAGGGGTAGAGTATATCTGGGGTGATGCCCCCCTTACCCGGATATTCATGACCGACTGGCTCTGAGGCATGGGTGAGCAGAATTAGCTTATACCTCTTCAGAACTTCAACCAGGGGCTCCATCACTACTTCATCTCTGAGGTCAAATAATTGCATATCCGGTCTTATCTCACCCACCCCCCGTACCCCAGCCTGGGCGCAGCGCTCTATCTCAGCTAGGGCGGCTTCATAGGAATTGGGCTGGACAGTACAGAAACCTACTAGCCGCTTGGGGTAGCGGGCGATTGATTCCAGGATGTAGTCGTTGGTTTCAACACAAAGCTCGTGAGTAATCCAGCCGGTATTAACGATAACTGAGATGTCAATCTCAGCCTTATCCATGCTGGCAATGAGTTCGTCAGCAGTGGCTATCTTGGCATCCTTCTTGGAGTAGAGGAAAGCAAAACAGGGGTCACTATCAATATATTTACTGCGGTTTTTCTTTATCTGGGGTGGAAAGACATGGGTGTGGAAGTCAATAATCATCACCACATTATAGCAGAACGCTCTGCGTGCTGTCTTAAAAATAAATTTGGTTAAAATAATTCCATTGGATTTATTTTAAATTGAAGCATCTTTGACGTCTCTCTACCCGCATCGCCACCTTTTCTTTGCATTGTAATTTTACCAATTTTTAGACTTCCTCTGGCTGTGATTCCCACATCACCACTACCAAACACATTTAAGACATGATTAATATGCTTGGGAATTATCCCCTAGAGACAAGTATTATTTTGTCATCTTTATAATAGATTTGGCTGGATTACGGACGGTTCTTTTACCGTAATTCCTATCAATTCCTTATACTTCTTCCACTTATCATCATATGTATTCACTTCGTAGCATTGCACCCACTGCGCTGATGCTAAATGAATAGCATCATTTGGTCTCAATTTCCACCCTTTTATCATGCCAGTTCTCAGAATGTCCCTAGCGGAAATTGCAATATCATCGTGGAATTCCACAAATTCGACGACAGACGAGTCATTCCAAAGAGCATCTATCCGAGCTTCCTCATCTGGACTTAATACTCGATTCAATTTCTCATGTGCAACCCATGCCACTTCAACTTTAGAAATAGTCGAGGTCACAATCAGATGTTGCTTGTCTTTTGATACATTATCAAGGATTGCTTGTAATGTTTGTATTCTGTCTGGATTCTCATTAAGGTATGATAAGAATACATCAGTATCCCAATACAGAAATCGAGGCTCAGGCACTGCGCAATCTCCCAATTATGTTCTCAGGCAATTCGCTGTCAGTAGACCACGGGAAGACGCCTTTGGCACGCCTATAACTGCCCGGCTCAACATCCTCAAGTAGTCTAATCTGTTTTACGTCACGAATTACTACAGGTCTTCCCGTGTCTGCGAGTCGTCCAACTCTACCAGAAACGATAGCACGTTTACCCCAAGCATTCCTCATTATGTCCTCCTGCCCCTCTTTAAAATAGCAACCAACAGGTTTATCGAAAAGTGAGTCCCACAAAGTAAAATTCAACTTCTTACGCATACTCAATGTCTGCACCATTCCTTTTACAGAACTCCACGCATATTTAAGCTGAGCTACTTGCTCTCCCCCAAGTGGTTTACTGACTATAACAATGTCCTTTGCAGGTGTTTCAAATCTGACCGATGTCACCCGACCATCCAATACACTGATTAAGTCATGCGCATATCTTTGCACAGTTGTAGAATAGGGAATCTCACGCCCAGTCTGTAACGAGTCCCCCACCTCTTCATAGGCATTAACAACATTCTCTATAGCCGACATATCGCCATTTATTCCTCTAAAGGTCGCAACTGCACTACTTGCATATAGCTCGTCAATAAGCCAAGCGACTTCGGCATCTTTCGTCACTTCCTTGGCTAATTGATTTAGAAGCGAGTTAAGATTACCGATGGCAGTCGCAAACTCTTCTAGTGCTATATCACCCTCAAGTGCAAGTGTCAGTGTTTCCTTAGCCATTTCATCTACTCCCCACCTTTTGGGTGTATACTATACTTGTGACGGTATGAGTACACATCCTAGCAAAACCAAACCTAAAAAGTCTGAAACAGGGTCAAGGAAGTCACCCCCTGACTCGGTCAGCTTTTTATGCATTCTTACACAAAGTTACCCGTCCTGTCCAGAAGCCACCTTCCGAGAAAGAAAAGCCTCAAATTTAGTGCCAGTAAACATATCGCTTTGTTTGATTCCCACTTTTTCTTCAATCCTTGTTAAATAATCAGGATTTAATTCTACCCCTACCGAGTTTCTCCCCAACTCCTTTGCCGCCTTCGTTGTCGTTCCGCTTCCTAAGAATGGGTCCAGTATCCAATCTTCTACATAAGAAAACATTTTTATTAATCTTGCCGGTAATTCCCACGGATAAGCAGCACAATGCTTATCTTCAACTCCATTGATGTCATTCCAAATAGCATCCCTGAACTTTCTAAATTCCTCCGGTGTAACTTTTGACCTTTCTTTAATTTCTTTCGGCACTTCTCTTTTGCCGACTTTTCTAAACATATGGATTGGTTCGACGGCATTGGAAATCATAAAATTTGTTGGATAAGGATAGCTCCCAAAAAGAACAGCGCCATCCCTGGATGTTGTTTTTTGCCAATAAATAGTTCCCATAAATCTTAAACTTCTAATATTATTCAACTGTTGCCAAGTCAAAAGAGATAAGTTAGCTGTAGTTCTTCGCTTTTCGTCGGGCTCAGAATAATAAATATTCCCAATATTTAAGGCTATTTTCCCGTCAGGGAGTAAAGTTCTTGCTACTTCCTTCCAGACTCTGTTTAGTCTATCTAGATATTCTTCTAAGTTATCATTTAGCCCGATTTGGTCTTTATGCCCATAGTCCCTAACATTCCAATATGGCGGGGATGTAACCATTAGCTGAAAGAAATTATCAGGTAATCTCTTTAATACTGTCTCAGCATCACCAATGTAAATTTTGTGGGTTATACTCATATCACTAATAGTTTATCAGAGTTTTCCGCTCCTCGCAATTTTTATCCTTATCTAGGTGGCTTATCAAGGGAGTTTAAGAGGGGCGAAGCCCCTCTCCTTCATAAGGAGAGGGGGATATAAGGGGGTGAGGTCAATAAAAATCTATGTCTCTAAGGTAGTAGCCTCCCTTGTGGCTATCTTGGTGGAAGTCACGCCTGCTCTCCTGCCTCTCCTTCAGCTTTCTCCTCAGCAACTGCCTCTTCTACCCTCTCCACACGCGCCTCACTGACCTTCACCACTAACTGGTCAGGGTCGGTGGTAACCCTGATGTCCGGACTAAGGGTGATGTCTCTAACATAGATTGGCTGCTCCGCCTCCTCAAGATGGCTCAGGTCAACCCCTATTTGGGGAGGAAGCTTGTCAGGCAGGCACTCAATACTCAGGCTGGTGACACCACGGAGTAAGCTGCGCCCCTTTTCCTTCATTGCTGGCGCTTCACCAATTAGTACGATGGGGACATCTACCCTTATCTTCTCGGTCTTTTTAACCTGATAGAAGTCAACATGAAGCGGTTGACCGGTAAGTGCGTCTCTTTGAATTTCACGGATGAACACCGCCCTCGGTCGCTTGTCATCTTCAATCTCAAGGCTGATAAGCCTGCTCATCCCTGCCTGAGCGATAATACGCTGCAGGCTAGCGGTATCGCACTGTAGGGCTTGTGACTTAAGGCCATGCCCAAAGAGGTGAACCGGGGTGATACCCTGGCGGCGGAGAAATCTGGTTTTCTTGCCCAGTATGCTCCGGTTAGTCGCTGGCAGCGTTAAATCTTTCACTTGTCCCTCCTTCTCACTCTATTCATTTAAGCAGAGGTAGAGACAAAAATCAATTCGGCGGGTGAAGTTGGGGGAAACATATAGACTTGAGCCGGCAAATTATTGTATAATCTCAACATAGATTGCCATATAGTAAAGCAACATCTATGTTCTTGTCTGGTAACCCAGTTGCACAATTGGAGCAAATAGTTTCTTAGGGGGACTCTAATGCCATTACCTGAGTCGGGTGAGTCATTATCATCAACCTCGGCAAGTGATGTAGAAGCCGAGGTTTTTTCGTCAAAAGCCGCCGGGACTAAATCATTGAAGGAAATGAAAGATATAGCCAAAAGGCTGCGCCGGCATATCATTACTATGATTGGCAAGGCGGGCAGTGGTCACCCTGGTGGCTCCCTGTCAGCGGTGGAGATTGTTACCGCCCTTTATTTTCGGGTACTTAGACATAGGCCTCAAGACCCCTGCTGGTCAGATAGGGATAGGTTTATTCTGAGCAAAGGGCATGCTGCCCCGCTACTTTATGCCACCCTGGCTGAGTGTGGCTACTTCCCGGTAGAGGAGCTATCTACGCTAAGGCGACTGGATAGTCGTCTTCAGGGGCATACTGACTGTACGGTTACCCCTGGGGTGGAGATGTCGGCCGGTGCCCTGGGGCAGGGGTTGTCCTTTGCCATTGGTGTTGCCCTAGCTGGCCGCCTTAACTCGCAAAACTATAGAGTGTATGTCCTCCTCGGAGATGGGGAATGTGATGAGGGGCAGGTGTGGGAGGCGGCTATGGCGGCTGCCCACTTTAAGGTAGATAACCTGGTGGCTATCGTAGACAATAATGGGCAGCAGATTGATGGCTGGAACCGTGAGGTTATGAGCCTTGACCCCTTCAATCAGAAATGGCAAGCCTTTGGCTGGCAGGTGATTGAGGTTGATGGTCATAACCTTACTCAGCTTACGCAAGCCCTTGACCAGGCGAGGCTGATAAAAGGACAGCCAACGGTTATCATTGCCCATACTATCAAGGGCAAGGGGGTCAGCTTTATGGAGAATAATCCTGATTTTCATGGTAAAGCTCCCGATGCTGCCCAAGTGGATAAAGCACTAAAGGAGCTGGAGTAGAAGTGGTTCAAGAAGTCTCTATCAGGGAAGTATACGGCAAAACTCTGGTTGAGCTGGGTAGAGAGAACCCAGATATTGTGGTGCTGGATGCCGACCTGTCCCGGTCGACCATGACCCAACTTTTTGCTAAGGAATTCCCTGGCCGCTTTTTTGACTGTGGCATCGCTGAGCAGAACATGGTGGGTATCGCCGCCGGGCTGGCAGCCTCGGGCAAGATTCCCTTTGCTAGCACCTTTGCCGTTTTTGCCCCCGGGCGCTGCTTTGACCAGCTCCGTATGTCTATTGCTCAACCCGGGCGCAATGTTAAACTGGTTGCCACCCACGGTGGCATCACTGTCGGTGAGGATGGCACCTCACACCACTCTATTGAAGACCTGTCTCTAATTTGCTCTCTCCCCGGTTTTACTGTTATCGTTCCGGCTGACGCCATTGAAACCGCCCAGGCGGTAAGAGTAGCTGCTTCCAGCTATGGTCCCTTTTACCTCAGGCTGTGCCGTCCCAAAATACCGTTGGTCTATAATGAGAGCTACCGCTTTAATCTGGGTAAGGCAGTAACTATGAGGCAAGGTAATGGTGCCACTATTATTGCTATTGGCCTTATGGTAGCCGCGGCACTAGAAGCGGCGGAAAACCTGAGTCGGGAGGGGATAGACTGTGGCGTGCTTAATATGCCTACTCTCAAGCCTATTGATGAGGCGGCTATCAAAAAGGCAGCCGCTGAAACTGGGGCTATAGTTACCGTTGAGGAGCACTTGGAGCATGGTGGGCTGGGAAGCAAGGTAGCCCAGGTGGTAGCCAGACACCATCCGGTGCCGATGGAGATTCTGGCAATTAGGGATACTTATGCTAAATCGGGCAAACCCGCCGAGCTCTTGCGAAGATACGGGCTCACCGCGAAAGATATTGAGCAAGCAGTCCGTGGGGTGCTAAAGAGGAAGTAATTGGCGGTTATTCCAGCAGATTTTAACTCTTTAGCACCGACTAGGTTACTGCTATTATTCCCCTATCCTATATATTACCAGTTACAGCTACCGCCAACTGGATGAACTATAATTAGCCTTACCATAAATCTCATAGGGCCAAGCAGCAATGCTGCCCTCCATGAATTTGATTCTTTTAAAGCCAGCGCCTTCAAGAATCCTCTGTGCTTGATAGGCACGTACACTTGTCTGGCAGAAAGCGACTATCTCTGCATCTTTGGGAAGCTCATTGAGCCTTGCCCGAAGCTCTCTTAGAGGTAGCAACTTAGCTTGCGTCGCTTCTAGGCGACAGGTATCCCATTCACCTGGCGAGCGTACGTCCAAGAGGATGAAATCGTCTCCACTTTCAAGCTTATTTTTGACCTCCATGGGAGTAAGTGCTTTGGCATACCCTGATTGCTTATTGCGGATGACATTGGCCGCATTGTGCACTGGGTCCATAGCACTGCTATACGGTGGTGCATAAGCCAAGTCTAGATTGGCCAGATCGTCAACAGTAGCACCAAAGGTTAGAGCGGTAGCCAGCACATCAACCCTTTTTGCCGTCTCGCCTGGCCCCACTACCTGGCCACCTAACAGCCTATTACTAGATTTTTCCGCAACCAGCTTGACCAGAATCTCTTTACCCTTCGGATAATAGGTGGCATGTTCATACCCTGGAACAAGACACGTTACCACGTTGTAGCCTGCTTCCCGTGCCTGTAACTCGCTAAGGCCGACCCGTGCCACATTGTAGTCAAAGACTTTGGCAATAGTGGTGCCCAGCACGCCGGGGAAGGTTTCACGCCCGCCAGTCACATTGGTTCCAATTACCCTACCGTGTTTATTGGCGGTAGACCCCAGAGGAGCCAGCACCTTCTGTTGGGTAATCCGATTGACATTCTCCACGCAGTCTCCGCCAGCGTAGATGTCTGGCTCACTGGTCTGGAGATACTGGTTCACCGCGATGCCTCCTGTGGAGCCAATGGTCAGCCCAGCATCCTGAGCCAGACTAGTATTCGGCCTGGTGCCAAGAGCTAGCAGCACCAGGTTAGCTTCTAGTTCAGCATCTTCAGTGATAACCCTGCGTACCCATCCCTTCCCATCACCCTCAAATCTAATGACACGCTGTCCGAGCAGCAGGTTTACACCCTTAGCTCGCAAGTGTTTTTCAATGTAGGCAGCAACTTCAAAGTCGAGGAGTGCCGGCAGCACCCAGTCCAGGGCCTCAACCACAGTGACCTCCAGCCCTTGAGAAACAAAGGCCTCAGCCATTTCTAGACTGATAAGACCAGCACCAATTATGATTGCCTTCTTGATTTCAGGCGGTGAAATTAAGTTCCGAATGGCATTTGCGTCCTTGAGTTTGGTTAGGGTGAAGATGCCTTCTAGGTGTCTTCCTGCTAAATCTGGCACTGCCGGCAGGCTGCCGGTCGCCAGCACGAGCTTATCGTATCCGATAGTTGCAACCTGATTCGTTTCCAAGTTAAGTATCTCAACTTTATGCGCCTCACGGTCGATGGCTAAAGCCTTAGTGTGGGTTAGCACTTCCATATTCATTACGTCCCTAAAGAAATCAT
>Ga0209979_1001762_pt1 | contig 22492 bp, 18 predicted proteins | sample AnhtaG_FD_183114 | JGI IMG/M metagenome (GOLD analysis project Ga0209979, IMG submission 183114) | Deep subsurface microbial communities from Anholt, Denmark to uncover new lineages of life (NeLLi) - Anholt_01485 metaG (SPAdes) (version 2) | ecosystem: Environmental > Aquatic > Marine > Oceanic...
ACCTCCTTCTTTTGGGAGATCAGTATAGGAAGTTATAAAAGTGAGTCTACGATGTATGTATATAGATTGCCATTAAGGTCTACGATGTATGTATATTTTTGAGTCTACGATGTATGTATACATGACAAATAGTTTCTCAAAAGCCCCGCCTGACGGTGGGGCTTTTGTTTTTGGGCTAATTCATACCAATAAGAGGTGAGGGGATTGCATTCCGGACTACCACCGGGATAAAATCCCGGTGACCTCAAAAACCAACTCAGGTGGGATGTTTCCACAAACGACGCTAAGGAACAAACCCCGTGCGTCTCAAACCTCTTACTATTTTTCCAAGAATAATGGAACTCTTTCCCAGAAATTGAAGTATAAGAAATTGTGTTGGGCAGATTAGCGCTTGCTGATCCTTTAAGGGGAAAGTCGCGGGATGATCAATCTTAAATTGAGTTGACGGAAAAATGCCTAGTTGGAAATGGATCTTGATCTTAATTTTATTCTTCCTCTTTTTCCTCCTCTTAAGTTATTTCGACGCGCTGGCTCAAAAGACAGATGAGGATACTGTAAAAAGTATCACTGCTGTTAGAGCAAATCCGGGAGCGGAAATAGACGGAATATTGGATGAGGATTTCTGGCAGAGGGCTCCCCGGTCTGGAGATTTTGTCCAATATCAGCCCGATGAGGGTGAACCGGCTTCCGAGTCCACTTTCGTCCGGGTGGCTTACGATGACGAAGCGTTGTACGTGGGGATGGAGATGTATGATTCGGAGCCGGACAAAATCATCAGTCGGCTGACCCGAAGGGACAGATACGTGGAAAATGACCTGGTGAACCTGATCATTGACAGCCATCATGACCATCAGACAGCCTACGCTTTCGTGGTCTCTGTTTCGGGAACCCAGCGGGACTCCTATTACTACAATGACGACTGGGCTGATGATAATTGGGATGCCGTGTGGGAATCATCTGCTAAAATGACCCCTTGGGGCTGGATAGCAGAGATTAAGATACCTTTTCACTGCCTCCGTTTTGCCTGTGAGGAGAATCCAGTCTGGGGATTCTATTGTAGCCGCCGCATCGCCCGGAAGAACGAATTGGATAGGTGGATATATATCCCAGAGAGCGCCAGCGGCTTTGTCTCTCATTTCGGTCACATGAAAGGTTTGAAGAGTCTCACCCCTCCCAAGAGATTAGAGATTCTACCTTACGTTGTATCCTATGAAGAGACTGAACCGAAAAGTTTAGGCAATCCTGACGGCAGGGATTTCTTTGGAAATTTCGGCTTTGATCTGAAATATGGGATCACCTCCAACATCACTCTGGATGCCGCCATCAATCCCGACTTTGGCCAGGTGGAGCAAGACGAGACCATTCTAAACCTGTCCACCTTCGAGACCTGGTATTCCGAGAAACGACCGTTCTTCCTGGAAGGATTCAAGATCTTCGAGACTCCGCTTGATCTTTTCTACTCCCGTAGAATCGGTAAACTGCCATCTGGTTGGCCTGACGATGCAGACTATTACATAGACAGGCCAGCCGCCACCACCATTTTAGCCGCAGCTAAGATTAGCGGAAAAACAAAGGGGGGAACTTCTATCGGGATTCTGGAGGCAGTGACCCAGAGGGAAAAAGCGGAATTCATGCACGAGGACGGGTATCGCAAGAAGGAAGTGATAGAGCCCGAAGCCAATTACCTTGTGGCACGGGTTATGCAAGACATCCTGAAAAACTCGACTGTGGGAGCCATGGCAACTGCGGTTAACCAGAAAGGTTTTTATTCCGCTTACACCGGGTCCGCTGATTGGACTTTACGATTCCATAACGGTGACTACGGTTTCAAAGGTCAGCTGATGGGCTCCAAAACTGGACCCGCCGAGGATGGTTGGGGTGGATGGCTGCGCTTTGACAAAGAGGGAGGGGAACACATCCGGGGATGCATTGAAACATACTACCTCGACAGAGGATTGGATTTGAATAATCTGGGGTTCTTGAGACGTGACGATGTCAAAGAAATCTATAGCTGGATGCAATACAGGACCACCAAGAAGTGGTGGATAATAAGAAAGACCTGGCATAATCTCAATATCTCGTTTACTGACAACCTGTCCGGGCTGAAACTGACCCGTGGAGGAAATTACAATAACCAATTTGAGTTGACAAACTTCTGGTACGTAGGTGGAGGCATCTGGACTGATTTCGACAATATCTATTCTGACCGCGAGACCCGGGGAGGACCGCCGGCTCCAATCCCCATCGGAACAAACTGGTGGGTCTGGCTCAATACGGATAGTCGCAAATGGTACCAGATCAACCCGTACTTCGAAATGGGAGACACCTGGGACGGTCATTTCAAAGCTTACAGCCTCTGGATCAACCTCCAGCCCAGATCCAACGTCGAGATCAGCGGAGGTCCGGGCTACTACCGCAGCGAGGGTGTATCCAGATGGCTGACTAACCTCGAGGATGAGGATGGTAATAGAACCGATGACATCTTCGGCGAGCAGTACATGGAACGGTTTGACATGACCATCAGAGCAACGTACACCTTCACAAAGAACCTCACCCTGCAGGTATATGCTCAACCTTTTATGGCGGCAGTAGACTATAGAAACTTCAAAAGGCTTATTCCACCAGATGACTTTAAGTACGTGGACACGTCTCTCTACAACGAGGAAAATAAAAAACCAGACTTCAACTGGAAGTCCTTTAACTCCAACGTGGTCTTGCGCTGGGAATATCGACCGGGCAGCACTCTGTTTTTGGTCTGGACTCAGTCCCGGGAAGCCTCTGATGACTTCGGTGATTTCAAATCCCGACGCGACTGGGACAACCTCTTCGATACCGTGCCCGGCAATACTTTTTTGATCAAAGTCAATTACTGGTGGAGTTTATAGAAGCTTAGACAATTCGTTTCCTTTTGCGGGGCAGGATGCCCCTCCTACCGATGTAAAGTACTGAAGATTCTATCCTGAAAATTGGAGTCACTGAGATTGTAGCGTCGCAACTCCGTTTACCCTGAACGCAGTTGAAGGGTGTGCGACGCTTTTAATCATACTGCAGTATATAGCGTGCTTATTTATCCCTACCAGAACTAATTGAGCTTTCGTAGAGTGAGCATCCCTGCCGCCGGGATCTTTTCCACATTCAAAAACCTACATTTTTAGAGCTTGACAAATTGGGGTAGCTGGTTATAATTCTATTGAGAGTAATTGATTGGACAAATCGGTTCACACAAGAGATTCCTATGGGTAAGAAGGTATACCTGCAGACATTTGGATGCCAGATGAACGTGTATGACTCGGAAAGATTGCAAAGTCTCCTTCTTTCCGAGGGTCATGGAATCACGAGAAATCCAAAAGATGCGGATATTATCGTGCTGAACACCTGTTCGGTCAGGGAGAAGGCGGAAAGACGGGCTTTGGGAAGGCTTTCCGAATTTTATAAATATAAATTGAAAGACTCAAAGGTGAGGCTGGTGGTAACCGGTTGTATGGCTCAGAGAATGGGAAGAGAGTTAATTGAGCAAATGCCATATCTCGATCTGGTTCTGGGACCGGATCAGATTTTTCAACTTCCCGCTTATTTGCAAAATAGCAAGGATCATTCCCGGGTTGCCGTATGTTCTTGTCGTGAGGATTTTGATTCTCAGAAGATATGGAAACACGAGATACTTCCGGAACGAAAAACTCCTTTCACCTCCTTTGTGGCCATCTCTCGCGGGTGTGATAACTTCTGTTCTTACTGTGTGGTTCCTTATGTCAGAGGACCGGAAGGACACCGACCCATAGACCAAATAATAAGGGAAATTCAGCTTCTTGCTGAATCCGGTTGCAAAGAGGTAAGCTTAATCGGGCAGAATGTCAACTCCTACAAATTTGAAGACAAAGATTTCGCCGACCTGCTACAGATGGTGAATGGTCAGACAAACATTGATTGGATTCGCTTCATAACCTCTCATCCAAAGGACTTATCCGAAAAATTGATCGAGAAAATTGCTACACTTCCCAAACTTTGTGAGCATATCCATCTTCCTTTGCAATCAGGATCTGATCGGATTTTGGAAAAGATGAATCGCAAATACACCTCCCAGGATTACCTGAAGCTGGTCCAGCGGATCAAAGAGAGGATAGAGGATGTGAGCCTCTCCACGGATATAATCGTCGGCTTTCCCACCGAAACCAGAGAGGATTTTGAAAAGACTTTGGACATGGTGAGAAAAGTGGAGTTCGATTCGGCTTTCATGTTTCGCTATTCAGTAAGAGAGGGAACCAAAGCCGCCACTTTTGTTGACGACGTGCCGGAGGAGGAGAAGCTTGAACGACTGCATACTTTGATTGGGCTTCAAAAGGAAATCTCCAAAAGAAAAAACCAAAGGTTTTTGGGCAAAACTTTTCAGGTTCTGGTGGACGAAAGAAGCAGAAAAGATAAAGACAAATGGAAAGGAAAGACTAAAACCAACAAGACCGTGATTATCGAAGGGAATGGGAGTGAAGATGTCTTGGGAAAGATTGTTTTCGTGAAAATAAATGAAGCAGATAGTTTCACTCTTTTCGGGACCCTACAGGAATAAGTTTTGATGAAAAAATCCGTGAATCGCAACTATGATTTTTAAAAAAGAGAAGGTATAATGCAGAAGATATTTGAAATTGTAGTTAAGCAATTGACTGAGTATTTCAGGATAAAGCACGTTGCCGTCTTTCAATTCGGTCATCCAGGACCTGAGTTGATCCTTACATATTGCTCAGGTTTTCCTGAAGAATCGATTCAAAGCTTTCAAAGCTTGAGGAAGTTGATGGCAGAGCAAGGTATTTTCAAGCGTCTGGTTGATACCCGAATCCCTCAAATTGTAAATGATATCCTCGAAACCGAAAAGAGCTTATCCTCGCTGGCTGTGGGTGAAGGGTTAAAGTCGATGATCTCCGTCCCAATTTTCTCTGAGGAAAAGCTGTGGGGTATTCTGACCGCATTCAGCCAGGAGAAATTTAGATTCAAAGAAGAAGATGGAAAAATTATAAGCCTTTTCGGTGGACAGATCGGACAGCTTTCAGAACACTTCTCCCAGTATATTCGGGACAACTTAGATGAGATCTTAGTGCCGATTTTGGGGAGTATCGAGGTTTTGAATTTCAGATACAGGGATAGAGATGCTATTGGGGTATCAGAGATTTTAAATGCACAGAATCGTTTAAAGAAAAGGATTCTCTCATATGTAGCTGGTTTGGAACAAGGATCCTTAGAACAGATAACCACCGAAGAGAAGACAAAAGAAGAAGAGATAAAACTCCCTTCCGGAGATGAATTGAGCATAGAGGAAGTAATCACCATCCAGGGAGAAGAAAAGAAGCCGCCAAAAGCAAAAAGGGTCTTAGTCATAGATGATCAACCTATCGTGACCGATCTTTTAGTCGATGTTCTGGAGAGGATGAATTATAAATCCGAGGTGGCTTCCTGCGGCAGGGAGGGAGTGGAGATGTTTGAGAAAAATACGTATGATCTGGTGATAACAGATCTGGGGATGCCGGATATATCTGGCTGGGAGGTCTCTAAAACCATAAAACAAAAAAACCCAGATGTTCCGGTGATAGTCATCACCGGCTGGGGAGTAGATCCCGATCCTGATAAGATGAAGGATTCAAAGGTTGACTTCATTATAAATAAGCCCTTCCAGATCGATCAATTGGAGAAGATCATCAAAAACCTGTTGGAAAAGTAAAAGTTATTTCCTTGCCCCTTGCCCCTGGACCCTGGGGTCAAGGGGCAAGGGTCAGGGAGAAAACCATGCTTAAGACCACAGTGGTCGGAAACTATCCCAAGATAACTGAGGATAAAACCTCCGTCAATCTTCGGCGGGCACGGAACAGATTTGACCTGAAAAAGATCACAAAAGAAGAGTTGGAAAAAGCTTATCAGGATACCATAAAAAGGGTGATAAGAGAGCAGGAGGAAGCTGGGGTGGATCTGATCACGGATGGACAGATTCGCTGGGATGATCTGGTTACCCCTTTTGCCAAAAAAATCCAGGGAATCGAAATCGGTGGGCTCTTGAGGTTCTTTGATAATAATGTCTATTACCGCCGACCCATCATTAAATCAAAGCCTTCTTTTGGAGACTTTTCGGTGGTGGAGGAATTCAAGTTCGCCCGGGCAAATTCCCAAAAAGAGGTCAAACCGGTCATAGTGGGAGCCCTTACCTTTGCCCAAATGTCTTTGGACGAATTCTATCATAACGAGGAAAAACTGGTTTTGGATTTAGCGGAGACATTGCATAAAGAAGCGGAGAAGCTGAGCCAAGAAGGCGCAAAGATAATCCAGATTGATGAGCCTTCCTTATGCTTCCATCCAGATAAACTCAAACTGGTGGAGGAGTCTTTAAAAATAATCACCAACAGGATAAAAGCTAAGTTCGCTCTGTATCTTTATTTTGGCTCCATCAAGAAACTCGTCCCCGATCTCTTTGATCTTCCAGTTGACATAGTGGGGGTGGATGTAGTAAGCAAGAAAGAAAATTTCGATTTACTTTTAGAATATGACGGAAAAAAGGAAATTGGGTTGGGTTGTGTGGATGCACGAAACACCAAGATGGAAAGCCAATCTGAGCTGTGTGCCATCTTCGAGAAGGTCACAAAGAAAATCCCCAAAGACAAAATCTTCATCAATCCTTCCTGCGGACTGGAATTTTTACCTCATGCCGAGGCACAGAAGAAGCTTAAAAACATGGTAGAGGCGGTAAGAAAGTTCAACGGATAGAAATTTGTAGTTCAACCCCGCTAAAGGGTGGTTTGACATTTATTTCATCAAGAGGCTGCGCCATACTTAACTGTTATTTGGGAACCTCAGGGGGAAATAGCTTGACAGAAACAATGTTATCAGTATACTACTTTTGAAGCTATCAAATTTACGCCGAACAAAAAAGCTCATGATCTCGATCGTCAGACGAATTCGCAAATAATGGAGGTAGAAATTTTATGATTTCACTTAAGGAAAAATATGTTGTAGATGAAAAAGGAAAACGGATAGGGATAATGCTCGACATAAAAGAGTATCGCAAGATCCTTCAGGCTTTGGAGGAACTGGAATCGATCCGGGCATATGATAGGGCAAAAGCATCAAAGAGCAAACCAATTCCCTTCAATCGAGCTGTTGCCGAGATAGAAAGAAAACGTAGATGAAATACTCCCTCTTTATTCTTCGACGAGCCCAGAAGGAATTGGCGGATCTTGGTAAAACAGAATATGAAAAAATTAAGCACGCCATCTTACGGCTTGGTGATAATCCAAGACCTTCTGGTTGCTCGAAATTGACCGGACGTGAAGCATGGAAAATACGAGTTGGTAACTATAGAATCATCTACGAGATCGACGACCAAGCAAAAGAAGTTATTGTTATGCACGTTGGACACAGACGAGATGTATATAGATAGGGGATAAACAAGACTACCATCCTGAATGTTATTGATTTCTAACTGAGTTGTTCGACATTTATTTTGTCAAACAAGTTGCACCATGCTTGACCTACCTTCTGACAAAGAAGGGGGATAAGAGATGGAATGGATTTCTGATATAGACAGTCGCAATCTTCTGGCGATATACGACGTAATGTGGGATATCAATGAGGAACTCAATATTTCTCCTGATCAAATCAGTATCCCTCTCGTGCCTCTAAGAATAAAATTCCCTCAATTGTATGGTATGGATTCGCCTGGAGCGAGAGATGACTACTATGAATTGCGGCTCAAAGCTGTTCGATTTGTCAAGAACAAGAGTGTTATAACGGACTTTGAATTACTGGAAGGTGACCACCGGTGGAAAGATAGAGTACTGATAAAGCTACAAAAGGACAGATTTGAAGAAGTCTTCAATCAAGTAAGATCTGAATACAAAAGCCGAAAAGAAGGAAAGAGTGTTCAAGGGTCGTCTCAATTTTGGGACTCTTTGCACCCCGAAATTGTCAAGGTTTCAAAAAGTCGCTTTGAGTCGAAACATTTCGCTGATGCTGTGGAAGCTGCGCTAAAGAAGATCAACAATACAGTCAAAGAACTACACAAAAAGCGAACAGGCAAAGAACTCGATGGCGCAGATCTAATGTTTCAGGCGCTATCACCTAAAGATCCAACTATAACTCTAGCCGATCTGACGACTCAGACGGGCAGGAATATCCAAGAAGGATGCATGTACATCTTCGCTGGAGCGATGAGAGCAATCAGAAACGAAACAGCACACCACAATGTTGACATGCGAGATGATACAGCAATTCATCTTTTGTATTTGGCGAGTCTTCTGATGTTCAAGGTTGATGAAAGGATATAGATAACACCACAGCCAATCTGCCAAATGTGTTGTGAAACAACCTGCGCCGTGACCGACCTACTAACTTGGCCTAACATCCACTATCCTGCATCTGGTTCAAGTACTTTTAGGCAATAATCTAACACCTCCTCGACCGTCTGTAAGTACACCAGTGCCTCTTCGTCCTTTAACTTGAAGGCCGATTTTAGATATCTGGCTGAATCTCTCAGACCACTGAGTTTACACATCGCGTCCTTATAGTCGAGCTTAACGTTGCCGAGCCTTGCGTGGAGACTATATAGAGACTGGATTCTTGAATGACTTCTGAGTTTGGCATATGGCATTAGGAGAAGTTGGCTTTTTGCCAACAATTCAGCTGCACTGAACAAAGTGTCAACGAACGCGCTATAGAATTTCTTCTTTTGTGAAAATCTGGCAAGTTCGAGAAACTGTCTAGCGATTTCTATGTGCCGTCTCGCCCTCTGCCTATTGTATCTAAAGTCAAAGGCAACCACCCAGTTATCTCTTGATCTCATCATTGTGAAGTGAGCAAAATCCTTTTCTTCGTCAGTTAGCTCGATTTGTTCTATGTCCTTTATGTCTTTTAGATAAATAATCTCCCCTTCTTTAATTTTCCTGTTCAGTTTTACTTTCGTCAGAGCCTTGACTTCATCGTTAAGTCGAACTTTTACCCCACTCTTGTCAATCGGGCTGCCGAATATAATCTGCGCACGTGACAAATTGAAATTAGCTGGCAACCTTCCGGTTTTCTTCCTTCTTTCAATCTCGGGAATAACCCATAATTTCATTGCTTCCTGAAGAGTTCTTTCCCAAGCGGAATTTTCCATATCCATATCTTCACCTTGAGCTTAGTTTCGGGGGCTAACTACATGGGTCAACCCTGTCGGAGTAATTGTCTGAAAAATATTTTGTCAAGCAGGCTTCGCCATGCTTGACCTACTTTTTAACCTCACCCTAGCCCTCTCCTTAAAAAGGAGAGGGAACAATTTCCCCTCCTTCTTAAGGAGGGGATTAAGGGGAGGTTCTAATTTGATCTATTTACCAGCAGATGAACACAAGATCGCTGCACCGATGAAGCCGGCATCGTTGCCTAACTTGGCTTTGACGACTTTCAGACTTTTGGTAGCGGAGGGGAAAGCCCTTTTCTTCACCTCTTCTTCGATCCTACGAATGAAACTCATTCCCCCCTGCGACACTCCGCCCCCGATCACCACCACCTGCGGATTCAAAAGATTAACCGCGCTGGCAATGCCTGTCCCCAAATATGTACAAGCTTGATTTATCACATCCGAAGCTAAAACGTCCCCCTTTCTTTCGGCTTGAAATATGACCTCGGTGGTGAGCTTATCCAGATTTCGTTTGATTAATTTGTGAATAATGGACTTTCTGTATCTTTTCAGAAGTCTTTTCGCATCTTTTACCATGGCAGGTGCCGAGGCATACATTTCCAAACAGCCGATGCCGCCGCAATTACACTTTCGCCCATTGTAACAGATGGTCATGTGACCAAATTCAGCAGCGGCGAAGTTCGAACCATGGAAAAGCTTTCCATCTAAGATTATCCCGCCGCCGATTCCGGTTCCCAGAGTCAAACAGAACACATCTTTGTATCCTTTAGCCGCCCCGAATTTGAATTCAGCCAGAGCCATGACATTGGCATCATTATCTACATAGATGGGGAGCTTAAAACTTTTAGAAAGCCGTCTCTTTAAATTCACATTCACCATCTGGGGGAGATTGGGACAGGAGCCTTCAATTTTGCCGGTGTTTAAATTTACCGTTCCCGGGGAGCCCACACCTATGCCTTTTATTTTGATCTTTTTCCGCCGAGCGAAAACAAACGATTGCTCGATAGCCTTGTTTATGTTGTTAAGGATAGCATCTCGCCCCAAATTCGCCTGTGCAGAAAACATTCCCTTGTATAAAATCTCACCTTTCTCGGAGACTATGCCAAATTTGATATTAGTCCCCCCTAAATCCACTCCAATGAAATATCCTTTGCTCATCAGCTTTTAGCTCAATTGTCTTTTGTCCGCCGTCCGCCGTCTGCGGTCTGCCGACTGCTGTTATAGGTCTCGATTCCCTTAGCCAGAATTCTCATGGCTTTTTTCAGATCGTCCACATTCAAAACATAGGCTATTCGCGCCTCATCCTGACCCTTTCCGGGTGTGGCATAAAACCCTGGTCCAGGGGCGATCATGGTGGTTTCTCCATCCAGACTGAAGTCGGTAAGCATCCACCGTGCAAAATCCTCGATATCTTTGACCGGGAGCTTTGCCATGATGTAAAATGCACCACTAGGCTTAAGACATATCACGCCGGGGATTTTCATTAGTTCCTCACAGGTTGTATCTCTACGTCTTTTGTATTCTGCTGCCATCTTTTCAAAATACTCATCCTCGATGGCAAGCGCTGAGGTTGCTCCAAATTGCTCGATGGAAGGAGAGCATAATCTGGCCTGACCCAATCTCAAAGCCACATTCATCACCTCTTGGTTTTTTGACACCATACATCCTATCCTTGCCCCGCAGGCGCTGTATCTTTTGGAGACCGAATCCAAAAGAACCGCACGATCGGAGATGTCCTCGATATTCATAATGCTGGTATGTTTTCCTTCGTAGATGAATTCTCTGTAAACCTCATCTGAGAGGACAAAGAGGTTATACTTTTTACATATCTGGGCTATCATCTCCATCTCCTCCCGGGTGTAGACTGTGCCGGTTGGATTGTTAGGTGAGCAGATCAGAATGGCACGGGTTCTGGAGGTGATCTTTTCCTCCATCTTTTCTCTTGATGGCAGATGAAAACCATTCTCCGCCTGAAGGGTGATAGGAACCAATTTCACAACTGCCATTTGGGCGAAACCGTTATAGTTGGTATAAAATGGCTCAAATACGATGATCTCATCCCCCGCATCCGCCACACAGATCATGGCAAAGATTATGGCTTCACTCCCTCCAGTGGTTACCTGAATATCTTTTTCTTCCACCTGGATGCCTTTTCTCTTATAGTACTGCACCAGCCCTGAAAGGAACTTTTGGCTTCCTTTGGAATTACCGTATGCTAAGACCTCTTCCTTATAATTCCGGACCGCGTTCATAAACTCTGGTGGGGTGGAGATGTCCGGCTGTCCGATGTTAAGATGATAGATCCTTATGCCCCTTTTCTTTGCCTCATCAGCTAAAGGAACTAATTTCCTTATGGGCGAGGGAGGCATATCATTGGCTCTTTGGGAAAGTTTTGGCAACCTCATAAAATCTCCTTTTCTTCATACATAATAACCTGCCAGTTAAACCAAAGTAAGCAAATCGAGCGGTCTTGTCAAATCGAAAATCTAACCTAAATGTAGAGATCAAATACAAATCATACACTTTCTTAGGCTGGACATCTTCCCCAGCCATATTGTTTGTTAGTTACGAACGGCTTGTCCGTAGCACAATAGAAGGTAGCGAACTCATGCTGAAGACTGGTCTTGAAGGATTCACCTTAAGCAGAGAACGAAATCCTTTCTCAACGAACTAAAAAGGCTCTATCTTTGTTTAGCATCGGATTTCAGATCAGCCCCGAAGTTGGGCACAAGAGCCATCTTAACTGTAGGATTTACATTTAGTCATCACAAGAATCAACCATTTTTTCTCTTGACAGAAAAGTGGCATTTGGGTATACTAATCTGCGAGCTTTTGAAAAAGCTGTAAAAGTGGATTTTTAAACCCCAGAAAGGAGGGAAAACCTGTCGTATAAGCGAAAGGGATTGTAAACCAGGTTGAAGTGAGAGATTGTAATTTTAAGCACATAAATTTTAGAGTTGTAAACTCACTTAACCATGGTTTAGGTACTCAGCCCCGCCCTTGGCGGGATTTTCAACATGGCTAAGGAAATAAAGTATGATTTCGGTACACTGCTTGGCTTTAGAATTGAAGGAAGTTTGTTTTTATAAGATCGTGCCGAGTTGAGGTGAAGTATTCATCCCATAGATAACTCGGCTTTTTTTAAATTATCCAGACAGGGGTTTAGAGTTTGAGAAAAAAGCATGTGAAATTCTTTCTGATTTTCGCCTTAGTCCTCGTAAACTCAACTTTTACGCTTAACCGAACTTCCGGACAGGATGTTACGCCAGAAGAGGTCTCGATCTCCACCCCCAACCTCATGGAGTTAGTGCAGGTTCTGGAAAAAAGCATAGACCCTGCAGAGTATGTGCTGGGGACAGGAGACCAGATCTCCCTTGACATCTGGGGGGAGACTAATATTCACCATGTCTTGACCGTGACACCCGAGGGAAATCTGTTAATCCCCAGAGTAGGGAGAGTTCAGGTGGGGGGGGAGTATCTGGCAAAAGCCAAGGATATCATCCAAAAAGCCGTTCTTCAGTCTTACAAAAATGTTCCAGTCACCATCACCTTACTAAACCTGAGAAAGGTGAAGGTTATGGTGGTTGGTGCGGTCAAAGCTCCGGGGATTTATCCTGTATACGCCAATACCCGGGTATCGGAGGTGATTAACAGAGCAAGGGGATTTCTGGATAATTCCTCCCTCAGAAATATCGTGGTCACCCATCCTGACGGTAACACCACCGTCGTAGATGTGTTCGGATTTGGTAGGATAGGTGACCGGAGCAGAAATCCTTATGTTCTGGGTGGAGATGTTATCTTTGTGCCGGCAAGAGAAAGGAATATAAACACCGTGGGAATTTATGGGGCGGTAAAATCTGGAGGTGAATTTGAATATGCTTCCCAAGATAGCCTGCTTGATCTGATACGTTTAGCCTATGGTTTAACCTTGGATGTGGAGCTTCTCCAGGGGGAGCTAGTTAGGTTCAATCCGGACAACCTTACCACCACAAACATCCCCATTGATCTCAAAGCATTGCTGGCAGGAAATGATCCCCAAAAAAATCTACCTCTTTTGCCAGATGACCGGGTGTTTATACGAACAGTTCCCAAATTTCATAAGAAAGACCAGGTGATCGTACATGGAGAGGTGTACTATCCAGGGGTGTATCATATTGAGGAGGACAAAACAAAGCTATCTGAGGTCGTCACAAAGGCTGGAGGATTCACCCCGAACGCCTCCCTGGCAGAGGCGGAGATGGTGAGATCCTATAACGTGGTCGATCCCGAATTCGAAAGATTGAAAAGCATTCCAGTGGCAGACATGACCGAGTCGGAATACGCATATTTCAAACTTAGATCGCGGGAGAAACCGGGACGGGTGGCATGCGATTTTGAAAAGTTATTTCTAGAAGGATTGAGCGAATATGACATTACCTTAAAAAGTGGAGATGTGATCAACATACCACCCAAGAGCATGGTAGTCAACGTTTCGGGAAGCGTGATAAATTCGGGATTGGTTCCCTACGAACCCGGAAGAGATTACAAGTATTATATAGAACGGGCTGGAGGATTCTCCTGGAAAGCGCGTAGAGGTAAAATCATGATAATCAAAGGACAGACCGGGGAAAGAATGAAGCCATCTAAGCGCCGCAAAATAGATCCGGGAGATACCATTTTGGTCCCGGAGAAGCCGGAAAGGAACTATTGGAAGTTCTTTAGGGACACCATACTGGTATTAGGAAATGTTGCCACCATTTACTTGGTGATTCAGCAAGCCACCGAATGAAAAAGGGTGATCCTTGTCAAAGACTGAGGATGGAGAATGGGAAGCAGAGAACTTGAAACAGAAAAAGTAAACATTTACACCTATCTAACTATCCTGGTGGGCTACCGCAGGTTCATCTTTTTAAACCTGGTTGGGGTATGTTTGATAGTAGCGGCTCTTTCCTTTCTGCTCCCTCGCTGGTATCGTGCCAAAACCACCATCCTTCCTCCAGGAGGGGAGGCTTTAGGTTTGGGAATGGCATCTTCTCTTATGGGCACCGCCTCCGGACTTGCCACCTCTTTCTCTCTCCCTTTTATGGCAACTCCATCAGATATCATGGCCGCAATTTTGAAATCCAGAACCGTGGGAGAGGCAGTGGTAAAGAAGGAGAATCTATTGGAGACCTATGAGACCGAGTCCATAGAGAACGCTTTAAAAGAGCTTTTCTCACATGTGTCGGTAAAGGTAACTGAGGAGGGGTTGATATCGTTGTCTTATGAGGACAAAGATAGAATCAGAGCCGCCAAGGTGGCAAATCGGTTTGTAGAGGAGCTGGATCGGATCAACAGAGAGACAAGCGCTTCTCAGGCAAAGAATGCTCGGACGTTTATAGAGGAAAGATTAGCTCAAACTCAAAAAGAGTTAACTCAGGCTGAAGAGAATTTGAGGGAATTTAAAGAAGAAAACAAAACCATCCTGTTGAACGATCAGATGAAGGCAGCCATAGAAAAGGCTGCCGATCTGAAAGCTCAGTTAGTCTCCTCGGAGATCGATGTGAATGTGCTGAGCAAAACCATGTCTCCCTCACATCCACAGATTAAGTCACTGAGAAGCAGAATAAATGAAATAAAAAAACAACTGGAAATTCTGGAGTCGGGAAATCAGAAGGAGGGCTCAGAAGGAAAAACGGTCCTGGATGTTCCTTTCGCTGAAGTTCCCGCCTTAAGCCTTAAGCTGGCGCGTCTGGTTCGGGAGGTAAGAATTCAAGAGGGGGTATTTGAGCTTTTGACCCAGCAACATGAGCAATACAAAATTCAGGAGACGAAAGATACTCCCACCATTCAGATCCTGGACAGGGCCGTTCCTCCTGAGAGACGAGCCAAACCCAAAAGGGCACTTCTGGTGGGGCTTTCAGGCATCTTAAGCATCTTCGCATCCTTAGTCTTTATATTCGGCTTGGAATATTTCAAGAGGTCAAAACAGAAAAATCCCGAGGCAATTGAAAAACTTGAGTCTCTTCTGGGTGCCTGGAGAAAGGATGTGGAGGATTTGAAAAAGAAACTCTCCTTCAAACGGGAAAAGGGTTCATCTTGACTTCGTCCTGAAGGAAGGAGGAATAGTTTTTCGAGGCTGGTTTAATGGTGACGAGACTCGTATCGAAGCTTGAAGCTCGGAGATAGAAGCTGGAAAATTCCCAACAGATGAAACAGATGAAGAATTTCAAGCGTCGAACTTCGAAAGTCGAGCATCGTTACCAGCTTCGCCAACGGCAAACGATGAGTTGTTTAACCGGTAACTCTTTTGAAAGGTAGGGTATGATTAAGATCGGTTTAATAGGTTGTGGGGCTTGGGGAAAAAACTTGCTAAGAAATTTTTCCAACCTGCCGGGATGCGTGCTCCTTTCCTGTTGTGACGAAGATCCCAAGCAGACAGAGAAACTCGGTCTCAATTACCCCAAGGTTAAATTTACCCAAGATCCTAAAGAGATCATAGAGAATCCCAATTTGGATGCAGTGGTGATCTCCACCCCTCCTGTCTCGCATTTCAAATTATGCAAGGCGGCTATTCTGGCAGATAAAGATATATTTGTGGAGAAACCTTTGGTATTGGAAGTAAAAGAGGGGGAGGAATTGGTAAAATTGGCAGAAGAGAAAAAAAGGATCTTGATGGTAGGACACATCATGGAATATCACGCCGCCACTTTGAAATTAAAGGAATATATAGATAAAGGTGAGTTGGGCAAAGTGTATTATCTTTATTCCACCCGGGTGAACTTAGGAAAGGTGCGGGACATAGAGAATGCCCTGTGGAGCTTTGCTCCTCACGACATCTCCATGATTTTGTTTTTGTTAGAAAAAGACCCCATTTCGGTCACCGCCACAGGCGAATGTTATCTGCAGAAAGGGATCGAAGACGTTGCTTTCATGACCATGCACTTTCCTGACGGGGTGATGGCTCACATTCATGTTAGCTGGCTTGATCCCCATAAGGATAGAAAACTGACTGTGGTGGGAAACAAGAAGATGGCGGTCTTTGATGATACCCGCTCTGCAGAGAAGATCTGGATTTACGACAAGGGGATAGAGACTAAACACGACTATAGCACCTATGGAGAATATCTGAGCCTCAGGTTCGGTGATATTCTGATTCCCAAAATCGAGAGCACAGAACCGTTAAAGGTGGAATGTCAGCATTTTATCGAATGCGTTCAAAATCGCAAGACGCCGCGAAGCGATGGCAGGGATGGTTTGCGGGTGTTGAAGGTCTTGGATGCCGCTCAGAGATCTTTAAAGATGGGCGGCTCTCCAGTTAAAATAGAGTAAATCTCGCTTTTCATCAACCTTAACTAAAAAACCTTTCAGGAGTCGATCTATGGAGAACTTCATTGATAAATCTGCTCATATCGGAGAGGGGACCAAGGTAGGGAGATATACGGTAATAGAGGAGGATGTTAAAATCGGTCAGGGTTGCAGAATCGGCAATAACGTGACAATTTATGCCGGCACACAGGTTGGGGACTTTGTGCGGATAGATGATAATACGGTAATTGGTAAACATCCCATGAAGGCGGCCACCTCGGCCACCACCAAGGATCAACAACTTCCTCCTGCCAAGATCGGAGATAATTGTTTGATCGGCACATCAGTGGTGATCTATGCCGGCGCTACCTTGGGGAAAAAGATTTTAGTGGCGGATCTGTCCACCATAAGGGAAAATGTTGCTGTGGGAGACTTCACCATCGTGGGAAGAGGGGTTGCCATTGAGAATTTCTGCAAGGTGGGCTCATATTGTAAGTTAGAAACAAATGTTTACATCACCGCTTATTCGGAGTTAGAGGATCGTTGTTTCATTGCTCCCTGCGTGGCCACCAGCAACGATAATTATATGGCTCGAGGCAAGGAGAGATTCAAACACTTCAAAGGAGTCACGGTTAAAAAAGGGGGAAGGATAGGGCTGAACGCCACCATACTTCCCGGAAAGGTGATCGGTGAGGACTCACAGGTAGCCGCCGGAGCAGTGGTGACCAGAGATACCCCTTCTAAAAAGATAGTCCTGGGTGCACCAGCCAAGGTATGGAGAGATGTACCCGAAAATCAGCTTCTGGAAAATCAGTAGTTGGCTTAAAGAATAAAGCTTTGGGGGGTTGATAAAATCTGATTTGCTGTTCTATTTTTAGGAGACAAATATAAACTTGCGGGAGGTTTAGATGCATGTTCCATTTTTAGATCTTAAAAGACAATATAGTTCCATAAAAGGAGAGTTAGATCAGGCGGTTTTTTCGGTTTTGTCTCATGCTAAGTTCATCATGGGTCCGGAGGTGAAGGCTTTTGAGGAGAAAGTAGCAGAGTATTGTGGGGCAAAATTTGCCATCGGAGTCGCCTCGGGAACCGATGCTTTGCTTCTGTCCTTAAGAGCCTGTGGAGTTGAACCGGGGGATGAGGTCATCACTACCGGCTTCTCCTTTTTCGCCACTGCCGGAGTCATCACCCGATTGGGAGCAACCCCGGTGTTTGTGGATATCGATCCTTATACCTACAATATACCGCCGGATCAGATCGAACAAAAGATTACCTCCAAGACTAAGGCAATAATGCCGGTCCATCTTTATGGTCAATGTGTAGACATGGACTCAATCATGGAGATTGCAAACAAGCGAAATCTAAAAGTGGTGGAGGATGCGGCTCAAGCCATAGGGGCTAAATATAAGGGGAAAAAAGCGGGAACTATGGGGCATTTTGGCTGTTTCTCCTTTTTCCCCAGCAAAAACTTGGGAGCGGCGGGAGACGGGGGCATGGTGGTCACCGATGATCCGGAGATGGCGGAGCTTTTAAGGATGTTAAGGGTTCACGGAGCTAAACCCAAATACTACCACTCCATAGTGGGTTACAATAGCAGGCTGGACACCATCCAGGCGGCCATACTCACCGTTAAGCTAAAATATCTGGATGGATGGACTGAAAGAAGAAGAGAACATGCGCAAAGTTACAACGCCGCCTTTAAAGATTCAGATATCATCACTCCCAAGGAGGAAGATTTCAATTATCACATTTATCATCAATACACCATTGCGGTCAAAAACAGGGACAGGTTGCGTGAGGTTATGAAGGGAAATCAGATAGGGCACGACGTTTATTATCCTGTTCCCTTGCATCTGCAGGAATGCTATAAATCCTTAGGGTATAAACAGGGAGACCTGCCGGTGGTCGAGAAGAAGGGCCGGGAGGTTATCTCCATCCCCATATACCCGGAGCTGACCGAAGAAGAACAGAATTTTGTGATAGAGACCATAAAAGGGGCAGTTTAGTTGCTGTGCGTGCATTTTAATGCTTATCGAACAAATGTAAATAAGGCGTGAAAGGCGAAAACGCAGGCTAAAGCCTGCGGCTACCAAATATGTATTCAGCGGGTTAATTTGAGTGGGATGTGAATTAGTTCAAGTGGCTTGAAAGCTGTTGGCGTTAAACGGCAAGATAGGTGAGGACGGGGTCAGTTTCTGAATATGTGAAAGACCATGAAAATTATCTCGGTGGTGGGGGCTCGTCCCCAATTTATCAAGCTCTCCTCTCTTTCTAAGGAATTGAGAAAAAAACACAGGGAGATTATTCTTCATACCGGACAGCACTACGATGATGAGCTATCCCGGATTTTTTTCTCCGAGCTTTCCATACCAGAACCAGATTACAATCTGGGGATAGGCTCTTTCGAACATGGAGAGCAGACCGGTAAAATGCTAAAAGCAATTGAAGAGGTTCTGTTCTTTGAGAAACCTGATCTGGTAATAGTTTATGGAGACACCAATTCTACTCTGGCTGGGGCTTTATCCGCCGCCAAACATAACATTCCGGTGGCTCATGTGGAGGCAGGTTTGCGGAGTTTTGTAAAGTCCATGCCAGAGGAGATCAATCGGGTTTTGACCGATCATGTCAGTTCTCTGCTTTTCTGCCCTACCCCCACCTCGGTCAAGAACTTAAAAAGAGAGGGGATAACAAAAAGGGTGTATCTGGTGGGGGATGTGATGTATGATTCGCTTAAAGAAAATCTGGCTGTGGCGGAAAAAAAGTCAAAGATAATGAAGAAGTTAAACCTGCAAAAAAAAGAATTCTATCTGGTCACTATCCATCGGGCGGAGAACACCGACATTAAAAAGAACCTGGAGAAGATAACCCAGATCGTTACGCATCTGGACAAGAGAGTTGTTTTCCCCATACATCCCCGAACCAGAAAAAGACTTTCGGAGTTCGAACTTCTTAACAGATTGCTTTCAAAACATGATCTTGTCTTAATTGATCCGGTCAGCTACCTGGATATGTTAGTCTTGGAGCAAAACGCCAGATACGTGTTAACCGATTCAGGTGGGGTACAAAAAGAGGCTTTCTTTCTGAGAACTCCCTGTCTTACCTTAAGAGAGGAGACCGAATGGGTGGAAACTCTGAGAGGTGGTTCTAATCAGCTGGTGGGGCTGGACATTGATAAGGTGATCAGGAAAACAGAGGGGAAAGACCACCTTCTGGGGAAGGCTGAAAGGAAAACAACACTAACTTCAAAGGGAGCAGACAGAAGAATAGCTAAGGTTATCACAAATTCCAAAATTGAGCGCTTATAACATGGAAAGCATCGGCAGAAAGATCGTAAGAAATACCACTTATAACGCAATTGGCAGGATTTGGTTGATGCTGGTAACTTTGCTCTTGACCCCTTATATCCTACACAAGTTGGGAACTCAAGTCTTTGGTGTATGGTCTTTGGTTTTCGTGGTAGCAAACTATTTGCTTCTTTTGGATTTTGGAATCGGCACCTCATTTGCAAAATATATAGCTGAATACCATGCCAAAGGTGATCAGGCATCAATAAATTCAGTGGTCAGTTGTGGATTGCTATTTTACCTGGGCTTTTCGATTCTTATTGTAATTTTGGGATTCATTCTAAGGAATCCAGTAGCCTCACTTTTGAACATACCCGTCTCAATTCGTGAGGAATCCTTGTTTGCGATAATAGGGATGGTTATTGTATTTGCCGTGAATAACACTTTTAGCATTTTCCAGGGACTTCTTGTCGGTTTACAGCGGATGGATGTGCAAAACAAGATTTTAGTTTTTATTTCAATACCTAACGTGCTGGGCACGTTTTTCTTTCTGGAGAAGGGTTTTGGTATCACAGGATTGGTGGTGAACAGTGGAATAGTGGCGATTTTGACCATACTGTTTAACATATATTTTTCCCATAAGCTACTACCACAAATAAGGATAGGTTTTTCGTGGTTACGCGGTGACATTTTTAGAAAATTATTCAAGTTTGGGATTAAAACGCAGTTGGGTAATTTAGCTTCCTTAATCCATTTTCAAACTGACAAGATAATAATCAGCTATTTTTTAGGTCTTAATTTTGTCACCTTTTATGAATTGGGTCAAAAGGTGGCTAATGCGGTGAGAATGTTTCCCACAATGCTTCTGAGTGCTTTGGAGCCCGCTGTTTCAGAATTGGACGCCAGAGGGGAGCAGAATAGGTTAATGGGCCTTTACTATAAAGGTTCCAAATACGTGAGTGTGATAGTTTTTCCTCTCACCTGCCTTACTTTCATTTTAGCCTCATGGATCATGAGAGCGTGGGTGGGGGAAGGATATTCCTTGTCCGCTATTACCCTACAGGTTTTAATAATTGAATATGGAATTAATCTCTTGACCGGAGTCGGAACTCGCATCGTTAGAGGTATCGGTAAACCGGAACTCGAGACTAAATATAAAGTGTTGGTTGCAGTGTTACATCTGGTTCTAAGCATAACCCTTATTCAACTTCTTGGATACAAGGGGGTGCTTTTAAGCTTTTTATTCTCCGGATCGATGGGTTCCATTTATTTTATAAAAATTTTCCACAAATTTTTTAAAGAACGATTTACGAAATTGATACATGTCGTTTATCTAAAACCGCTAGCCGCCTCTTTAGGTGCAGCGGTAGTGTCCTTTTTTCTAACCTTTGTGCTAAGTTCTTCGTCTGCAGATCTGGGCAAGCTGAAATATTTTTATTTGCTGTTCTTTAACTGCTTGGTTTTTGGTGTATTATTCTTGCTAACGATTATGAAGGTTAAATATTTTGAAAGTTATGAACTGAGATCGTTTTTTAATACCTTCAAGGAGGTCTATAAAAGCTAATTATTTTTGACTTGAAGTCAGGCCTACAATATGTTAAACCCTATATTATCAATAATAATAGTTAGTTATAACACCAAAGAGCTTTTGATTGAATGTCTTTCTTCTGTCTATGATCAGACGAGCGGTGTTGAATTTGAAATCATAATGGTGGACAACAATTCCCAAGATGAAAGTGTAAGGGAGGTTCAAACTCTTTTTCCTAAAGTAAAGGTGATAATCAATGAGGCCAACCAAGGTTTTGCCATAGCCAACAACCAGGCTTTGAGAATAATGCGAGGAGAATATGCGCTTCTTTTAAACCCCGATACGGTAACTCTGGATAACGCTTTTGGCAAAATGATAAACTTCATGAAAAAACATGATGAAGTTGGGATATTATGCCCCAAGATTTTTAAGCCAGACGGTTCTTTACAAAGAGCCGCCTACCCTCCACCTTCCACCATGAATTTCATATTGTCCAAATTATATAATGAACGTTTGCTCTCAGGGCGGCTAAGCACTTTTTATATGCGTTTCCTGGACTTCCTTCTTCCGGCGAAGTTCAGCAACGGCCTCTATGACCAACTTTGTAAAACTTCTGGGGAGCCATTCAAGGCGGGCTGGGTTTCAGGAGCTTGCCTGATGATAAGAAGAGAGGCGATAGAAGATATTGGATTTTTGGATGAAAACCTATTTCTCTTTTGCGAAGACCGGGATTGGTGTTGTCGAGCTCGAGAGAAAGGGTGGGACGTTATGCTACTTCCGGAAGCCCGAATCATTCATTACGGCGGACAAAGTACCCTGCCAAACCTTTCGCGAGGCATCCCATCATTCTACCGCTCTCAGTTCTACTTTGTACGAAAACATTTGGGAAAACCAACACTACTGGTGTTAAAGTTTGTAACCTTTTGGGAACTGCTCGCCAAGATTTTGATCAGAGGATTAGGTTTTAGTGGGAGCAAAAGCCAAAGAAAATCCAAGCTTTACGGATATATGGAATCTTTGAAATTAATATTTAAAAGTTCTAAGAAAATGCGGCACGGGACTCCTATATAACAAGCTTGAGAGTTAAAATCCGGTTTAATGGAAGTTTCGTGTTGGTAAAAAGGTTAGATTTAGTTGATAACATGCCATAGATTGGACCTAAAACTGAAAACGTTTTCAGTTTGGAGCCAAATTATGGCAAAAAAAGCGATGTCCAGTTGATCCAAGCCATCGAGTTGTTTGTTGGGGCAAGAGTGGTTCAGGAGCAAG
>Ga0209979_1001763_pt1 | contig 22482 bp, 16 predicted proteins | sample AnhtaG_FD_183114 | JGI IMG/M metagenome (GOLD analysis project Ga0209979, IMG submission 183114) | Deep subsurface microbial communities from Anholt, Denmark to uncover new lineages of life (NeLLi) - Anholt_01485 metaG (SPAdes) (version 2) | ecosystem: Environmental > Aquatic > Marine > Oceanic...
TACTGGCGACCTGTCATCAGAGAGCGGTCCCCATCCTGGACTTCCTGGTCAAGCTACAGCGTGCCTCGGGAAACCCGCCGCCGCTAGGCCCTCCACAACCTGCCCCCACCTGACGCTAAACAAGTACCGTAGAAGATGTTCGGTTCGGAGTAGGTGTAGGCGATCGATTGACTCCCCGCTTTCAGCGCGTATCGGACGACCTCATCCGGCGGGAGTGTGATGTTCTCCGTCTCCTCCGGGGAAACCTGAGAGATGGCCCAGTTCTGGCAGTAGAGGCAGTGCAGGTTGCAGCCGGCGGTGGCGATGGAGAAGGCGGAGGTCGCGGGTAGGAAGTGATAGAAGGGCTTCTTCTCAATGGGGTCATTGTGGACGGCGCAGGGGTTGCCGTAGGCCATGGTGTAGAGCTTGCCCCCTCGGTTCTCCCTCACCCGGCAAGGGCTGCGGCTCTCCTCGGAGAGGGTGCAGCGGTTAGGGCAGAGCTGGCATTGGACCAATCCATCGCTGATCTCCCTATAATACATCGCCTCGCGGGCGTGTGGAGATCGGCTCGGCGGGGTGAGCGCCGAAGTGGGGGTTGGAGGGGACTTCCCCTTACCCGCACAGGAAAGCTCAGAAAGCAGCACTCCCCCACCCAAGGTGCCCAGGCCCAGCTCCGCTAACCACTTGATAAACCGGCGACGGGTTATCTCTCCCATGGTTCATCTCTGCTACATCCGCTCCGGAGCGGTCATGCCCATGAGGGACAAAGTGCGGGCCAGGACCACCTTTGCCGCCCGGGCCAGCTTGAGCCGGGCCTTGGTCAGCTCGGCTTCGCGGGGATCAGAGGAGACGACGCGGCAGTCGCGGTAGAAGGCGTGGAAAGCGGAGGCCAACTGCTGGGCGTAGTAGGTCAGACGATGGGGGGCCAGCTCAAGCGCGGCCTGCTCGACAACCTCAGGTAGAAGGAGCATCTGACGTATGAGGGCCAGCTCAGAGGGATGGGTGAGCAGCGCCACATTACCGCCTGAGGAGTCCACTCCCCCCTCTTCAGCAAAGCGCAGGATGCTGGCGATACGGGCGTGGGCGTACTGGACGTAGTATACCGGGTTCTCGTCCGACTGCTTCACCGCCAGGTCCAGGTCGAAGACCATGCTGCGGTCCGGACTGCGGGTGAGAAGCATGAAACGCACCACATCTTTGCCAGGAGTGCTCTCCGTCGTCACCATGTCCAGCAGCTCGTCCAGCGTCACGAACTCTCCTCGCCGGGTGCTCATCTTCACTGGCTGTCCATCTTTAATGAGCGAGATGAACTGATGGATGATGACTTTGATGCCGCTGGTATCGTAACCCAGAGCGCGGACACCGGCCACCACATCGGGCCATTGGGCGTGGTGATCCGCCCCGAAGATGTCCACAACGAGATCGAAGCCCCGCTGGAGCTTGTGGACGTGGTAGGCAATATCGGGCAGACGATAGGTCGGCTCGCCGGTGGACTTCACCAGGACGCGATCCTTCTCCGCCCCAAACTGCTGAGCACGAAACCAAACGGCCCCGTCCTTCTGATAGGCATAACCGCTCTGCGTGAGGCCCTGAATTGCCTGGTTGACACGGCCTGACTCGTACAGGCTGTTCTCGTTGTAGAAGACGTCAAAGCGGATACCAAAACGATCCAACGTGGCCTTGATGTTCTGGAAGACCCAGGCCTCAGCCCGCTCTTTGAAGGGCTCCCAACCCGCCTCCAGCAGGCCCTCGCCCTCTTTGTCCAGAATGTCTCGGGCGATGTCCCAGATGTAGTCCCCTTGATAGCCCTCCTCGGGCAATTCGGCTGGCTGGCCCAGCAACTCCAGATACCGCGCCCGCACTGACTCACCCAAGAGATGCATCTGGCGACCAGCGTTGTTGAAGTAGTACTCGCGGGTCACGTCGTAGCCGGCAGCCGTCAGGATGTTGGCGATCGTATCGCCCAGCACAGCGCCCCAGGTACGTCCCACCGTGAGGGGGCCAGTGGGGTTGGCGCTCACAAACTCCACCTGTGCTTTCCGGCCCTTCCCCAAATTGAGATGGCCCCAACTCTGACCGGCAGTCAAAATGGTTTCCACCTGGCCCGCCAGCCACTGGCTACTGAGTGTGAAGTTGACGAAGCCCGGATGAGCCACTTCCACCTGGCCGATGAAGTCAGCCTGGGGGAGGTGCTTCACTACTGTCTGGGCGATCTTGATCGGCGCCATGCGCGCTAAACGCGCCATCTGCAAGCAGACGGGCGTGGCGTAGTCGCCGTGGGCCGGGTCCCGGGGGCGCTCTACTGTGACCTCCGGGACCTCAAACTTGGCCAGATCGCCGGATTGCTGGGCCTCTTTGATCGCCCCTTCAATGAGCTGAGAGAGTTCATCTCGAATCATCACTATCTCCAGCCATCAGCCATCAGCTATCAGTCTGATCTCCTCCATCTCCAGCCAGTTCCGTCCCACCTTCACATCCACCTTCAGAGGAACGTCCAGCTCGTAAGCGCTGCTCATCACCCGGGGGACCATTTCTACCATCGTCTCCAGCTCCTCCTCCGGCACCTCCAGCACCAGTTCGTCGTGCACCTGCAGGAGCATACGGCTGCGATAGCCGCCCGACTTCAACTCGCGGTCCAGGTTGATCATGGCAATCTTGATGATGTCTGCCGCGCTGCCCTGGATGGGGGTATTGATCGCCATCCGCTCCGCCGCACGGCGCACCTGGCCATGGGCTCGGCTCTTGACGGCTAACTCGGGAAAGTAGCGCCGCCGCCCCAACAGCGTCTCCACGTAGCCCTGCTCGGCTGCCAGTCCTTTGGTGGCCTCCACATACTCCTTTACCCCAGGATACTTGGTGAAGTAGGTCTCGATGAAGGCGGTGGCCTCCTCCTGGCTGAGGTCTGTCTGCTGGGCCAGGCCAAAGCCGGAGACGCCATAGACGATGGCGAAGTTGGTGGTCTTGGCCACACGGCGCATCTCCGGCGTTACCGCCTCCAGAGACACCGCGTACACCGCCGCAGCCGTAGAGCGGTGAATGTCCTCCCCCCGATGGAAGGCACCCAGCAGGGACGGGTCCTGGGAGATGTGGGCCACAATCCGCAGCTCCACCTGAGAGTAATCGGCCCCCAGCAGCCACCACCCCTCCTGGGCATGGAAAGCCCCCCGGATGCGCCGCCCCAACTCGGTGCGGATAGGGATGTTCTGCAAATTGGGGTTGGCTGACGAAAGCCGGCCCGTGACCGTGCCCGTTTGGTTGTAAGAGGTATGCACCCGCCCCGTGGTCGGATCAGTCAATTCGCGCAGGGCATCCACGTAGGTCGAGCGGAGCTTGGCCAGCTCCCGATACTCCAGGACGAGGTACACGATGGAGTGATGGCCCCGCAGCTTCTCCAGCACATCCGCCGCCGTGGAATAATGACCACTCTTCAGCCGGCGGGTCACATTCTTCGGCAGCCCGAGTCTTAGGAACAGGATGTTGCTCAGTTGCTGGGTGGAGTTTATGTTGAATCGCTTCCCCGCTGCCTCCCAGATCTGTTCCTCCAGCCTGGCCAACCGAGCCTCAAACTCCTCTGAAAGTTCTTCCAGATACCCCCTGTCAACGCAGATGCCCGCTATCTCCATGTCAGCCAGGATGGGCACCAGCGGCATCTCCACCTGGGTGAAGAGGGGCCACAGGGCCCGATCTCTTAGCTCCGGCGTGAGCACCTCCACCAGACGGAAGGTCATGTCCACGTCCGCACCAGCGTAGGCCGCCACCTGGGCCGGAGAAATGTAATCCATGGTCGTCTGGTTGCGGCCGGTGCCGATGAGCTTCGTAATGGGGGTCATCTCCACGCCCAGCCGAGTCCAGGCCAGATTCTTGAGCCCCAGGTTCCGACTCCCCGGATCAATAAGCCACTCGGCGATCATGGTGTCGAAGGCGAGGTTCGCCACATCCAGCCCGTGTCGCCGCAGCACGATCAGATCGTACTCCCCGTTGTGGGCGTATTTGACGATGGACTGATCGGCGAAAATGGGCCTGAGCTCATCCCGCACCTTCGGCCAATCCAGGTTAGCCAACTCAGACTCCCCTGTCCCCATCCCGATCTCACCCAGAGTCAGGGCCCTGGGGCGTGACTTGTGGGCCAGGGGGATGTAGTAGCCCTCGCCAGGCTGAGTGGTGATGGCCAGGCCCACCAGTTCTGCGGCCATGGCATCGGTGGAGGTGGTCTCCACATCGAAGGCCAAGGCCGGAGCGCTGGCCAGCTTCTCCACCAGCCTCTCCAGCGCCTGGGGGCTATCCAGCAGTCTGTAGTTTCCCTCAACCTCTCTTTCGCCTATTTCTTCTTCAGGTTCCTCCCCGGCGAAGAGGCTTAACTGCTCCGGCTGCCCCAGTGGTTCGGGAAAGCGGTCCGTCAGGGATCGGAACTCCAGCTCCTGAAAGAGGCGCGCTGCCCTCTCGCGGTCGAAGGTCCCGGCCCGGCAAGCTTCCAAATCCAACTCTACCGGGACCTCGGTCCTGATGCGGCCCAGCCGCTGGCTCAGGAAGGCCTCCTCATGCCCAGCCTCCAGTGCCTTGCGGAACCGGGCACTGACGACCTCGTCCAGGTGGTTGTAGATCTCCTCCAGCGAGCCGTACTGTTGCAGGAGCTGAGTTGCTGTCTTCTGCCCCACCCCTCGCACGCCGGGGATGTTGTCGGTCTTATCTCCCACGATGGCCTTGTAATCCACGAGCTGGTCAGGCCCCAGGCCGTATCGCTGGCGGATGCCCTCCTGGCCGTAGATGGTGGTGTCGGAGAACTGTCGGCGGGAGATGAGGACCCGCGTGTGCTCATCAATGAGCTGGAAAGTGTCAGTGTCCCCGGTGACGATGAGCACCTCCGCACCCTGTCCCTCGGCCTGGCGGGCCAGGGTGCCCAGCACGTCGTCGGCCTCGTACCCCTCGGCAGTGTACACGGGGATGTTGAGGGCCTCGATGACCTGTTCAATGCGGGTCATCTGGCCGACCAGCGGGTCGGGCATCTTGTCGCGGTGAGCCTTGTACTGGTCATACATCTCGTGACGGAAGGTGCGCCCTCGGTCAAAGGTCACGGCGATGTAGTCGGGCCTCTCCGCCTGCCAGACCTTAAGCAGCATGGAGGTGAAGCCAAAGACAGCGTTGGTCAACTCCCCCCTCGAGGTGGCCAGGTCTGGTGGGAGGGCGTGATAGGCCCGGTAGGCCAGGGCGTGGCCGTCTATCAGCACCAGTTTGGGGCGATCAGCCATCGCCAACTCCTTTCTCCTAGCTGGATGCCACGATCCATATTGTAGTGGGTTTGGAGGGGAAAGTCAACGAGTGTCAGACGTTGCGCAGGGGGGTATTCGAAGCAGAAGAGCGCGTAGAGGGGGGAGAAGCGGGCTAAGGTGGCGTTGAAGGCCCGACTGACGCATCCGATGGGTGGAACGGAGCCGGGTGCGCAGCGTGGCCCAGGCGAGGACAGCAAGCAACCCCAAGAAGGCGTAGGAGCAGGTCCAGAAGGACGCAGGGGGCGGAGAAAAAGGGGGTATCAGGCAGGAGGGAACACACGCCATGCGCGTTAGCTCTCGCGAGGCGTGAGGGCAGGGTTTGGCGCCGCCGCCTGTCCTGAACTCCTCAACACCCCAAATTCTTTACACCTGTGCCTGAGCAGGTGCAGGCAAACAGAGCAAGATCTCACCGCGGAGTCCGCTGAGAACGCGGAGAAAATCAAACAAAACCTCTGCATCCTCTGCGGTGAGCTTTGTCTTGTCGGCTTGAGGCGTAGCTTCGCTAGACGCTTATGAAGCCATCAGGGTCCAGGCGCTTGCGACCTCCTGAAGCCCCAGACAGCGGTCAATTTGTTGATCCAGCAAATGAAGCCAATGGGATATGGGAAGGACCAGGGCACTACACCCTGGTGGCCTTTTGAGCTCAGAACCGGCCACGCCGCTGGCCTCTTTAGCCCATTCTTATAGGACAGTGAAGTTCTTGACGATAAGGGGCATGAAGAGCCTGTACACCTCGGTGAAGATCACATCCACCCAATCAGACGCTGCGTCTGCAGTCGCCGTCACGTGAGCCGTGTCAGCCGTTTTCTCTGAGGTGAGCGTGGCCGTGGCCACACCGCTGGCGGTGGTGTTGGTGTAGGGATCGCTGGGGAAGCTGCCCAGGTCGGTGGTGAAGGTGACCACCGTCCCATCGGCCACGTAGCCGACCGTATCGCTCACCGTAGCCGTGATCGTGGCGGTGGAGGTACCATCGGCGGGGATGGTGGTGGGGTTAGCTCTGACTGTCACTGTCATGGGTGGGCCGAAGGGGATCTCGGTGGAGCTCGACGAATTTTGCGGCTCGGGGGAGTCCTGGAGCACGAAGTCCTGGCTGTTGTCGTCGGAGTCGTAGCCGTTGCCCCTGAACTCGTCCCTGCCGCCGGACTTCATCGTATCGCTGGTCGAGGTGCTCTGCGCCTTTCGCTCGATGCTGCCACCTGCGACAGGATTGCTGATGGTCGCCGTCTCAGAGATGGTGGCACTGCCCATTCCCACCATATCCACCACGGTGAGGACTGCATCGTACAGGACGGCGGTATTGTTATCAGCGATAGCCTGAGCCGTCGAGTAGATGGCGTCGCGGGTATCGGTGTACACGCTGGGATGGGCGATCAGAAAGTACCCGTGGGCGGGGATGGTGGAGGTGGGGAATGTGGTTAGCAGGTTGTAGTGGCTGCCCCCAGCGGTCTTGCGGGACAGGCGCCAGCCGGTGAGATCGACGGGGCTGCTCAGGGGGTTGTAGAGCTCGATGAACTCATCGTAAACGGAGGTTGTCCCCCTGGTCTGCAGCTCGCTGATCACCACGTGATCGGCGACACCGCCTGGCCCTGCAGATGAAACTCTCCCCAGGCCATCTGCTGTACCTTCAATATCACCATAGTCAGGATCACCTTCAAAGCGCTGTGCGCTCGCAGGCAGCGCTACCAAAAGCGCAACCAGCAGAGCCATCAGCGTCAGCGGGGTGAACACCAGTCTGAACTTCCTCGCATTTGTTCGCATTTTAGTCTTTCCCTCCTTTGGGAATTTTCGTGCCTCAGCTTTTCGCCAAGAGAACAATCCCTCACCTCTCATTTGAACCTCCTTGGTTCATCCTTGCGATCCTAAGCCGCGATCTCCTCCGCCTGCAATTCTTTCGCTTTTTGTTCCGCTCTTCTCACCTCCCTTCTTCCCTGACCCCGACGATGCCTACTTGAACAGCATCGCCGCGATCACTGTAACCCACATGCCCATTATGAAAGCCAGAGTCCATCTGAAATGCGAGTCTAGCTTGCTATCAAGGGCATTGATCCTGTTATCGAGGGCCTGGATCCTGGTCTCCAAATGGTTGAACCTCTCGCTCATCTGCTCCAGGATGCCCTCTATCCTGGCCATCCTCTCTTGCAAGTCGGCCGTTTCTTGTTCCATCTCCTTGCTCCCGAAACTCAACCTGCTCCAGCTTCCACGGCAACCAGCTCCTCCTGCTGTTGGCCCTCCAGGCTTTGGCGGATGATCGACGCCGTCCACTCCATCATCTCCGAATTGCCCACCGAGGTGCCGCCCAATTTCATGACCATTATATCTACCTCACGAACTGGCCGATGGCTAGCAGGGCACTGATCACAGTACCGATGAGGGCCAGCGAGCCGATCAGCCAGCGCGTCTGAACCAGCATCCGATCGTACATCTGGCTGAGGTGCGCCTCCGACCGGGCGTTCATCTGATCGAAGCGCTCGTTCATCTGGTCGAAGCGTTCATTCACCTGGGCGAACTTTTCGTTCATCTCCAGCCGCAGTTGCCCCAGTTCCCCCCGGAACTCTCCCCGCATCTGCCCCAGTTCCCCCCGGAACTCTCCCCGCATCTGCCCCAGCTCATCCCGGAACTCTCCCCGCATCTGCCCCAGCTCATCCCGCAGCAGTGACACATCCTTGTTCAGCAGATCGAGCCGGGAGAGGAGCTCCCGGTATTCGTCCCGGGGCACCGCTCGTTCCTCGATCCGCCGATCCAGCCAGCGCAAAAGCTCCTCGGCCCCCTCATCGCCCAGTGTTTCGCGAACGCTGGGGAGTGTTTGAAGTGCCATAGTCTATCCCCTCCTCTCGTCTCCCGAACCGGCTTCCTGGTACTATGATAGCAGGTTCTGTGGGGAAGGCAAATGGATGACAAAAAGCCACCAGGATTTGGACACTAGTGGGCTGTAGGCAAAATGCTGCAAGGAATTCGAGGCTGCCTGTGTCCTTGCCGCCGAGGAAAGCCCGAGGCTAAAGCCGTCGGGCTGAAAGGCCAAAGCCCTTCGGGCTGGTCATTCTTAGCCCCGTAGGGGCTTCGCTCTCTCAGCGCGGGGGTTCAGCCCCGCGCTCCCTCAGCCCAGGTGAGTTGCGAATTTCTTGCACAACTTGAACTACACTCCACTAGCGCCTTTTTGGGCCTCAGACAGCAGTCAGGCTGCCTGCCTTCTGCCACTCATCCTGCTTATCTCCACGCGGAGTTCGGTAACGGCGCCGGAGAGCTCCCGCGTGACCGAGATGTTTTCCTCAATCGCCTCCCGCATTCGCTCTTGATGATTATGCAGATCATTGAGCGCCCTAGCCACATTGTTCATAGCCGAGGTATTATCAGTAACCACCTTCAACAGCCGATCGTTCATCTCCGCGAGGGTCGCTGCATAGCGCTGATCGTCAATCCGTTTCCAGATGAGCACTATTACGGCGATAACAGCACCCAGCCCAAGGGCCGATATCTCCCTTATCAACCCCAAGTCCATTTTCCTGCTTCCTCTCCCGAAACGGCTTCGTTGTACTATGATAGCAAGATCTGCGGGGAAGGCAAGCGGCCAGTTTGTTGACCCAGATGGAATGTGTGCTTCTATGGAGTATCAGTAGAGCACAATTGTCACCCTGAGCGAAGCGAAGAGCCTGCGCTGAGTGCAACGAAGGGGTCTCGTTCTTATACGAGAAAACGAGATTCTTCGTCGCTTCGCTCCTACTAAGAAACAAGGTCCAGCTGTGTCATTGCGAGCGGTTTGTGCGAAGCAATCTCCACCGTTGAGGGGATTGCTTCGTCGCAAAAACCGCTCCTCGCAATGACCGGCTGGCCGACCGGTTTCTTGCCCAATGAGTGGCGCGAACGCGCCATGGAGCAGCTCAGAATGACATGAGAGTTGGCTGTTTTGAGCTGCCAGCCTGTGCACTCAGCCGTGAATTGTGATCTATGGAGTATAGTTCTTGAAGATGAGAGGCAGACGAATTACAAATCTTTGAAGGACCGTAGCCTCATCTGAGACGAGGTAATCCTCGGGTATAGCGTAACCAGTGTTGACCTCGATCCCCGCTGGGTTGACCTTTATCACAGCATCCTCAGCGCCGTTACAGCGCAGCGTCCAGGTTACAGGAGCTGAGGTTGCTCCAGCATCGAGATCGCCGATGGTCCTTTCAGCATCCCCGAGGAGAGAGGCGCCACCTGTAACATTCAAGGTGAGAGTGACACTTATGGCATCTGCCTCTCCAGTGTTGGAAACCGTGGCGAAAACATCGAAGGTAGTGCCCACAACGGCAGTCTCAGGTGCATCTATCCCCGCCACCAGGTGGGGCCTGGCAATATGCAAATCCAGGCGGCGTTTTCCCGATGTCCAGCTCCTGGGACTTTCCTCAGCTTCTATGCCCAGGACGAAGAGATGTACTGTGTCGCCTGTTTCGCCCTCGATGCTCAAAGCATAGCGACCCTTCTCCCCAGCCACGGTGCGGGTGCAATCAGAGGCGACAACCTCACCCCCGATCTTAGCCTCTACCAGGGTGCCATCCTCTGCCGGCTCTCCATTGATGTACACAACACCCCAGCGAACCATCGGCGGCTGGGGCTGGCCGTTGACTGCCAATGTGGCAGCAGCCAGGAGAGTTAAGAGCAAAGCTGCGCCAAGGAACGATCCAAGCAAAGCTCTCCATCTGTGCATCATTTTTCCCCTCCTCCTCAAAAAAAAGGGCTGGAGTTCAAGCTCCAGGCCAAAACGCAAAGGACGCTGATGAACTTTGAGAATCTATTCTGGTAACCGTAAAGTGGTTTTTGTTGCGACACTACAGCCTGGAGAGCTGTAGTTTGGGCTACTTCGCATCATCAAGAAGGCTGTTCGCTGTCCAAACTACACCATTTCATGGTGTAGTGTCGGTTACCTGACCACCGTTCCATTACCCGATTATTTCCTCAAAATTCATAAGCGCCCTGGTCCAGCACCCTTAGAATGGCTTTTCATTTACCAACTCTCAGACCGAGCGCCTGCCCAGTCGTTCTTATTGGCCTTTGGCCCCCAGTTTCCTCAGCAATACCCCCAAACCGATGCCTGCCACCCCGGTCAGTCCTACCGCTACGAGCAACCAAGTTCGATTTCCTCCAGACTGCCGTTCCGTGGAGGTTGCGGCAGGTGTCGCCGCGGGACTAGGCGCTTCTGATATAGCGGTAGCCGTCGCCTCCGTGGGAGGAGTGAGCTGCTCTGCCGCCGCGGCAGCAGCCGCCGCAGCGGTGGTAGGAGTAGGCTCCTCTGCTGCCGTCGTGGGAGGAGTAGGAGTGGGCTGCTCTGCCGCCGCAGTCACCACCTCCGTGGGAGGAGTAGGAGTGGGCTCCTCTGCCGCCGCAGTCACCACCTCCGTGGGAGGAGTAGGAGTGGGCTCCTCTGATGGCACCGTAGCCGTCGGCCTAGGACCGGGGCTTGGTGTAGAAGTTGCCGTGGGAGTAGGAGTAGGCACTGCGAAGTTGGCAGTAACGGTCTTGTCGCTATCCATGATTATCCAGGTGGCGGCTAAGTTGGGGTCAGCAACATCGCCGATCCAGCCGTAGAACTTCCAGCCCTCGTCTGGTATGGCCCTGATTGTCACTACGGATCCCGCCAGTTGGGCATCTGCACCCACTGGAGGAACAGTTTGGCCACTACCAATGATGATCATCGTCAAGGTATGGGTTGGGGGTTCCTCCTCCCCCACTTTTAGATAGAAGGTCTGACGGCCTCCTTCATATTCCACAGGGTTGTCCTTGGGCTCCAGTTGTCCCTCTTCTTCCTGAACAAGGATTTTGGCCCTTACTCCCTCAACGAAGAGGTGAACTTCGTCGCCGGGGCTACCCTGAAAGGAGGGGAGTACGTAGCGGCCCTTCTGCCCCTCAAAGGTCTCCGTACGACAGGAGGCAACAGTGACTCCGTCTATCTCAGCCTCTACCAGAGTGCCATCTTCGGGCTTGACTCCATCTATGTAGACGAAGCCATTGAGCAGCATTGGTAAGGGTGGTTGGTAAGCGGTCGCTGGGACTGGCAGGACCGCTACAGTTAACATCAGGAGGGCTGCAAAGCCGCTTAGTTTAGCTACAAACCTCATTTTCTTACCCCCTTCTCTTCTGCGTGACGGTGTACAATGTTTTCAGAATTAGCTCTCGTAAGTCATCTATCCCAGGGCCCAGGTCATCCATCCTTCCGCTTATGTCACAGCGTAGCCACGCTGTGCAAAATGCGGTAAAGGCGTAGGAACCTGAGAGAATCTGGGCTGTGATGGGAGCCCAATAGAGCCACCAGCGTTATACCCATGCCAAGGCCTCCGGTGACCGCGAGTACAATGTAGAAGGGATCTGCTAAACCTCGCCACCAGGACTTCCTAGCCCCCTTCGCACCTTTTCCCTCCTTTTTCCTTGCTCTTGAAATATCAGGCGAGGGAAGTAGCATTGCCATCTTCCCTCGCCCTTTACATGCTGGCTCTTCCATCAGACAGATTCGTTGCTTAGATGGAATGTATGCCTTCAGGTTGTCATCAGCGATAGCCACTTCCGTAAGGTTTAGGCCTGGGTGGCCTTTTGGGCTCCGATGAAACTGCTCAGGTGCTCAGCCTCAACTCTGTTCTTAGGTTAGCGCGCAGCTAAGGTCTCCACTACACCTAGCAACCTGGTTAGCGTCTTGTTGGCTTCGCTAACCTCCTCACGGATCCCTCCAATCTCCTCATGGAGATCACTACGGATTCCTCTAATCTCCTCACGGAGATCATTACGGACTGCTCCAATCTCCTGATGGAGATCATTAAGTGCTGACCCGATCCGCTGGAGTTGAAAGCCTAACCAGATAAGCACTAGAGCAAGCACTATCGGGACACCTACCTCCTTCACCGGTGACAGAATCTCCAGGAAGTTCATCTTGCAACCTCCTAGAAGTTCTTGATGACGATAGGCAGATACAACGCAAATGGCGGCGGCGGAACATAGTTCTTCGCCACCAGCGGCAGAAAGGTTGTGAACAACTGCTTGATGGTGACGCTATCGGGCTCCACATCGGCGGCTGCAGCGCTGTTGGCGTCCATGCCCTCAGGGGTGACGGTGATGGTGACCGGGCCGCTGCTGGTGCATATCAGGGTCCAGGTCACCTCACCGCTCTCGCCGCCAGTGATGGTGCCGGTATCAACAGGTTTGGCGTGGTTTTCGTCTGCGATGAGCTCGGCGCCTCCGGTGACGCTCAGCGTGGCCATCACATCACGCGCGCCCGCCTGCCCGGTGTTGGAGATGGTGGCGTTAACCTCGAACTCTTGGCCGACAGAGAAGGTGTCGCCCTCAGCGGGAGCTGTGATGTTAGCCACCAGGTAGGCCGGCGTCTGCTGGTTGACGGTGACCTGGTCGGGCTCCGCAGCAGCGTCCCAACCGCTGTTGGCGTCTTTGCCGGCAGGGGTGACGGTGATGGTCACCGTGCCACTGCAGGTGCACTCCACGTTCCAACTGGTTACCTCAGCGCTCTCGCCCTCGACTATGCCGATGGTATGGGTGAGACTCTCATCTTCAGCCAGCTCAGCACATCCTGTGATGCTCAGCACGGCGGTTACATCACTGGCGTCCGCCTCCCCGGTGTTGGAGATGGTGGCCTTGACCACGAACTCCTGGCCGATAGAGACGTCAGCGAGAGGTGTGATGTTAGCCACCAGGTGGGCCGGCCTCTGCTGGTTGACAGTGACGCTGGCCTCGTCGAGGTTGTCGCCGGGGATGGCCGCCTTCGTGTTCTTGTCGGTGCCGGCCGGGGTGACGGTGATGGTGGAAGAGCCGCTGCTGGTGCACTCCAGCGTCCAGATGACTGCGGCGCTGGTCGTCTGACCAGTGATGGTGCCGATCTCCTGTTCGGCGTCTTGGCCCTCAGCCGGTTTAGCACCGCCGACGACCTCGATGGTAGCGGTCACAGTCAGGGCATCGGCCTCGCCGATGTTTTCCACCGTGGCGGTGACCACGAACTCCTGGCCGATAGAGACGTCAGCGGGTGCGGAGATGTTGCCGACGAGGTGTGCCTTGGTCTCCTGCTGCACAGTAACGCTGGCCTCGTCGAGGTTGTCGTCGGGGATGGCTACCTTGGTGTTCTCGTCAGTGCCGGCCGGGGTGACGGTGATGGTCACCGCCTCGGTGCTGGTGCACTCCAGCGTCCAACTCACCGGATCACTGGTCATCTCACCTGCGATCAGACCTATCTCCTGCGTCTTATCGCCTGCAACCAGCTTGGCTCCACCCACCACGTCGATGGTGGCGGTGGTAGTGAGGGCGTCGGCCTCACCCAGGTTCTGGATGGTGGCCGTGACCTCGAACTGCTGCTCGGTGGAGTAGGTTTCCTCTCCAGTGGGAGCCGAGATGTCCGGCTTCAGGTGCGCCTTCTGCTCCTGCTGCACGGTAACGCTGGCCTCGTCGAGGTTGTCGTCGGGGATGGCTACCTTGGTGTTCTCATCGGTGCCAGCCGGGGTGACGATGATGGTGACCGCCTCGGTGCTTGTGCACTCCAGCGTCCAGCTCACCGCATCACTGGTTGTCTCACCTGCGATCAGGCCTATCTCCTGCGTCTTATCGCCCGCAACCAGCTTGGCCCCACCCACCACGTCGATGGTGGCGGTGGTAGTGAGGGCGTCGGCCTCACCCAGGTTCTGGATGGTGGCCGTGACCTCGAACTGCTGCTCGGTGGAGTAGGTCTCCCCTCCAGTGGGAGCCGAGATGTCCGCCTTCAGGTGGGCCTTGCTCTCCTGCTGCACGCCGACGGTGTCCGATTCGATGTTGTAGACGGCCGCGCCGGTGTTCTCGTCAGTGCCAGCCGGGGTGACGGTGATGGTGACCGCCTCGGTGCTGGTGCACTCCAGCGTCCAGCTCACCGCATCACTGGTTGTCTCACCTGGGATCAGGCCTACCTCCTGCGTCTCATCGCCCGCAACCAGCTTGGCTCCACCCACCACGTCGATGGTGGCGGTGGTAGTGAGGGCGTCGGCCTCACCCAGGTTCTGGATGGTAGCCGTGACCTCGAACTGCTGCTCGGTGGAGTAGGTCTCCTCTCCAGTGGGAGCTGAGATGCCCGCCTTCAGGTGGGCCTTCGTCTCCTGCTGCACGCTGACGGTGTCGGATTCCAGATTCTGGTCCGGAATGGGCACGGTTCCACCCAACCCCGTGCCGGGCGTCCCGGCTGGTGTATTCCCGTCCGGGCTAACAGTTATCTCAGTAAGCCCTGACGCGGTACAGGTAACCCGCCAGGTAACCGTCACCGCCTCGCCTGGCTCGATGGTGCCGAGGTACTGCTCCTTCTCGAGTGGAGAAACCTGTGCATTTTCAGCAGGACTGAAGGCTATGGTAGCCGTGACACTTGTGGCAGGCTCCATTCCAGTGTTGTCAACCCTGGCAGTGACATCGAACCCCTGCTCCGTGGAGTAGGTCTCATCCCCTGTATGCGAGGTGATCGCTGCCACCAGGTGGGCTTTCTCAATGCTCAGATTGTACGTCCTGTCGCCCGTACCAATCGTCACAAACGGGTTATTAGGAGTAGGAAACCCAATGAGAGCCCGGATGCCCAGGACGAACATATGCACTTCGTCGCCTACTCGGCCGTAGACGGTCAGGCTATACACACCATTCTGAGTCCCGTCAGGGTCCCAATACTCGTTCCCAGTCCTGATATTCTTGGCCATTACCGGCGTGCCATCGGGTGGTGTCTGCTCGTTGACTTCGACCTCACCAGAGAACGCCCTGGGCACTTCGGGCTGGCTGTTGTCTGCTAACGCACTAGGAACCAGCAGGGCCAAGACCAAAGCTGCGCCAAGAAAGGCTCTAAGTGAAGATCTCCGTATGTTCATAACTTCCCCTCCTCACTAAAAGATAGGGGGTAGGGGTACTTGCTATTACCCCACCCCCTATCTCTACTAGCCTACACTAGCCCCGCCTCTATCCCGTGCATCCGCTGGGCCTGTCGAGAGGTGGCACGATGGACAAGTCATCCTCGGTGGCGTAGAGCCAGTAGCCCCCGCCAACCGTCATGCAGTCCGCATCGTACAGCACCTCCCACCCACCAGGATAGCCACACTCCCAGCGGCGGAAGAAGCGAGCGCGGTCGCCGATTATCTTGTCACACTCGACACAGCCTCGGCCGAGGTTCTTGAGATAGTGGCCCGCGGTCATGACATCAGTGGCATCGATGTAGCACTCAGTGTCATCGAAGTCCCTGGTCTTGAAGCCCACGAGGTTCCAGCCCTTCTCCAGCGGGTACTCTCGCGGAGGCGTGACGGGGTTGGGCGGATCCTCATACCCTTCACCGAGCAGGAGAGCAGGGTAGATCATCTGCATGATGTACCCTACACCATCCTCCATCTCAGTGAGCATATCGAGGCCCGCGTACATGCTGGCATCCGCCCCTGGGAAGTAGGCGAGCCACTTGTCGTTCTCGGCGTCATAGGCATATACCTCATCCACCACGCCCAGGTGAGCCTCAAGCACCTTCGTGATCTCGTGGCTCACGGGAATGACGGGCAAGGACATGTAGTTCCAGTCCTTACAAAGCTGGATCTCATAGCCCTTCTGCCGAGGGTTCTGCCAGATGGCCACGAAGTCGGAGGTCGAGCTCACCTCATATCCCAGTGGCAGCCCTGTCTGCGGGTTGATGGATGTCACCGCGGTCACGCTGACCTTGACGACACCCCGCGCGTAGCACTTCAGTGTCCACTCCACCTCATGCCCCTGGCCTAGCGGAATGGCAGTCACCTGCTTGGAGGCGTTCTCGCCGTATGCCAGCTCCGCAGCACCTTCGAGGATGTTGATGGTGGCCGTGAAGGGCCCCACCTCGCCACAATCGCCACACTCGTCATTCCAGGTGTTGCTGATCACGGCGTGGATACCGAAGGTCGCGCCGGTCTCCACCTCGTTGGGGAACTGGACGATGGTGACCCTGAAGGGCATCTGATGGATGGTGACGGTATCCTCGTCCGTATTGGCCTCGATGATGCCCACACCGGTGTTCACATCTGTTCCCACAGGGTCGGCCGTGATGGTCACTGTGCACGGTCCATCGCAGTGCAGCGTATCAGCCACCGTGCCTGATTGGCCTTCAGCGAGAGGGCCGACGGTCAGGGTGAACGTCGTCGCGCTGTCCGATAGCCTACTGGCCTCGCCCACTATGGTGATCACGGCCTTGACGCCTGTGGCCGTGGCCTCACCGGTGTTGGTGACGGCGACCTGCAGCGGGATCTCGTTGGAGTAGGCGTACCACTTCTCCGCCTCAGGTGAGTCGATATGAGCTACCAGGTGCGCCTTCGCCTGCTGGATCACTACGACGTCATCCTCGTTGTCGATCCAGTCACTGCTGGGCGTTGACTTCCCGCCTGCCCTAACCCTGATGGTCGTGGTACCTGTCTGCACGCAGGTCACATCCCACGTCACCGTCACCGTCTCAAGCTTGTCTATAGGGCCGATGTTCTGGGTCGCACCTGTGGTTGAGGCACTACCCGGCGGGTCGAACTCTATAGTCGCGGTGATGGGGTTGAGCGTCTCGACGTAGCGGTTGGTCACCGTGGCAGTGACCACGAAGTGCTCGCTGGTGTTGACCTTATAGCCCTCCAGAGGATGGCTGATGTCCACCACAAGATCCTTCTGCACGATGGTGATCGTGTCCGTAGCCGTGACCACATCGCACAGCTCACTCTTGCCCACTGCGACGACAGTGAAGGGGACTCGGTACTCGTCTTCCTCGGCCATGTTGTCAGCCCCCTGACTGCAATGGAACCGCCAGCTGACTTCCCTCGATCCATGCTGTATGAGATTGGTGGTAGTGATCGGATAGCCCTGCACCTCATCATCGCCGCCGGCTTCCCATGTCACATGGCCGTCCCAATCTATGGTCGCCACGACGTCTACGAGATCGGCATAGCCCGTGTTCGTGATCAGCACTGTGATCGAGTATATCGAGCTCGTGCCAACTTTCTCAAGGTCCGTCGTGAGCGCACCCGAGATCAGTTGGGGGCGAAGGTTCAGCAGCTCGAGCTGCTCCCTGGGCACCTGGTTCACGGTCTTGTAACCAGGGGTGATGTCGGCGATGGGGTCGCCAGTGACGTCATCTGTCCCCTCAGGGGTCACCGTGATGATGGCCTGGCCTGGGCCAGTGCAGTGCACGGTCCACATCACTTCGTGGGCATTTCCATACTGGGGCTCAGTAAGCCAGCCGGGGATATGGCCAAGATACTTTCTGTCCGACTCGCCCTCCACCAGCACGGCCGGACCGTCCAGGTCGATCTCAGCCCACACATCCTGGGCCAACTCACCTCCGGTATTGCTGATCAGGGCCATGACCGAGAAGGTCTCGCTCTCGTAGAACTTCTCTTCTCTTGGCTTGACGATCGTGGCCTTGAGTTTGGGGTGCCCGGGGTACTGAACCACGGTGATAGCTGCAGTACCAGTGACAACGGGAGTGTCGTCCTCGGCCAGAAGAGCGGCGGTGACTGTGATAGTGGTGGTATAGTTTATCTTTCCGCAGTGCAGCCTCCACTCAACCGGTTTCTTACCTTCCTCGTTGTCGATCGTGACGGTCTGCTCCGGAGGATCTGGTCTTACCGCATCTACGGAGTCATCAGGGCTTATTTCTACGCTGGCCCTGATGCGGTCTCCTGGGTCGCCATGGACGTTGGCCGTCAGCGTAAACCACTGGCTTTTCACCACGTGTTCCCCGGTGATGGGCCTGAGGATTTCCACCGCAGGTGCTAGAATCGGCGTCTGCGTCACGTTGATGGCGCTAGCCGTGGTCGTGATTGTGCCGCCGCTGCAGGCGTCCGTACCCGTTACCGCAGCGGTGATTGTGACGACGCCAGCACCAGTGCATATACACTGAGCAGCGAAACCGTATGGCCCTGGGACAAGGATAGCCAAAGGAGTTGGATCGGGACAGCTAGCCGGTCCATCCACCGATAAGGTCGGCGTCACGTTATTGGCATTTGTGTTGCCCGTGTTCGTCACCCAGGCTGTTACAACGAAGGAGTCCCCCTGCTGCACGGTCTGCTTTGATGTCTCAAGCGACGCCTTAAGCACTGCCTCCTTCTGCGTCACGTTGACGGGGGAGGGCAAGCTCACCTTCATCGTATTACAGTCGCCGACTGGGTCGCCACTCATCTGAGTGAGGCTGATCACGGCGGTCGTCCTCGCGTTGCACGTGCACACAGTGGTGAAGGTCACTTGCATACCATTGGTGATCGTCTGACTAACACTAACGAGGGGATCACAAGTGGCCTCTGTCATCGAATCCAGCTCGGGGTAGGCGTTCGCGACGGATATGTTGCCCGTGTTGGTGACAGGAACCGTTACGGTGAAGCGGTTGCCCACGCACACCTCGTCGTCCGATACCGCGAGCCCGACATCCAGCACAGCTGCGCTCTGAGTGATGGGCTTGGAATCCGAGGCATCGGGGAGGTCGGGTGAGTGTGCCGTGACCGTGATGACCGCGGTCCCAGAGTTGCTACACTTCAGCTCCCAGACAACCTCGTAGGTATCGCCACTCCCTATGTCAACGCCGTCCCCGAAACTGGGCGTTGGCCCATTGACGTAGGCGAGGGCTGAATCCGGGTCCCAGGCTATGGTACCCGTGACATCCTTGGCGACCATATCACCTTCATTCTTTATGGTGGCTGTTACTTGCACGTTCTCGTCGTAACACAGGTCACTTTCGCTTAAAGTAACAGTCACGGCAAGTTTGGCACCCGGGTCAGCGCTGACCGGCGTCACTGGCAGCTTGAAGAGCCCCAGGACGAGGAGCACCAATGCCAGCCCAAAGACTGCCAACGTGAGCGGGATCAGCGCTCGACTGAACTTCTTTCTATTTGCATTCATCTTAGCTTTTGGCTCCTTTGAAAGTTGTTGAGCTTTGCAGCTCGGTCGAGAGAAAAGCGGTTTGATAGACATTTCTTCCTCCTTCTACACCTCCTTTCACTCTTTGGATCTTGGATATTTGGGGTTATTTTGCAAGGCGCTTTTCAGCGCCGACTTGCCACCATTATAGCACAAACTTCTCAGCCTGTCAAGTCCCTTCCCATTCTTTTTGCAGGCGCGCTCAGCACGATGGGGTAGGGCACCTTTAGGCCCCGAACTCATATTGTATAACGAAGATAATGCCGAAAAGATACGGCCTGCAGCGCGATGAGGGTCAGATCTTAAGGTTACAAAGTGAGAGAAACCAGGTTTTTCGTCTACAGGGCATCGAACAGACAAGCAATTGCGCACATTCTGGAGCCAAACGGTTCAAAAACCTGGTTTCTGACCACTTCAAACAGAACAGGACATCCCCTCGACCGGGGCTTGCGATAAGTTCGGGGACCAGTTGTCAAAGGAAGAGACGGAAGCCTGCCTGACCCGGACAAGCCGGAACCAAACAGGATTTCGAACCACCAAGTCACCAAGTTCCTTATTCTTTCCTCTTCGTGTCTTTGTGTCTTTGTGGTTGACTTTCTTGCCGCTTGTGCAAGAATTTGACTGGTAAGATACTACTGTACACTTCCAGCGTTTGTCAACTCGGTAGATAGTATTATACTACACCAGTCAATATTTGTCAAGTTGATTGCCCTCACCCATCCCCCGCCCCCTCCCTGACCCTCCCGGAACGTTTCGACTTCGCTCAGGACAAGCTTTGGGAGAGGGAAGGGAAGTGCAAGCCTCGGGCCCTCCTTCGTCAGTCATTCATCGGCGTCGCCGTCGGCGCCTCGGTTGGCCCCTGGGACGACGAGGCCCCGATTGGCTCCGTCGGCGGTGGCGGAGGCAGTGTGGGCGGGGCCGGCGCCTCGGTCGGCGTCGGCGGCAGGGGCTCCGTCGGCGGTGGCAGAGGCGTTGGGGGCGGCACGGGCGTCTCGGTCGGCGCGGGCGGCAGGGGCTCCGTCGGCTGTGGCAGAGGCGTTGGGGGCGGCACGGGCGCCTCGGTCGGCGTGGGCGGCACCGGTGACGGGGTCGGTGTGGGCGATGGGATCGGTGTGGGCGTCGCAGAGGGCACCGCTGTCTCAGGCTTCTGAGGCACTGGCGTCCGGGTCAGTTCAGGCGTAGGCGTCCTGCTAGGCTGTGGCGTCGCTTCGGCAGAGTTTACCCCGAGCTCAGTCGAGGGGCTCAGGGCAGGCTCAGACCGCTCCGGCGTAGGCGTCGAGAGGAACACCTCCGCCGGCAGTCTAGCAGGCGCTGGAATCGGCGGAGCGGGCGGCAGGTTCGGCTGCACGCTGGTCATCTCTCCAGGCTGGACCTGGACGGTCTTCTGCCGCGCCGTGACCTCAACGAACCCCTCCCACACCGCCACCTGCGTGACGCCGTCGGCCTCTACGGCGACGGAGAACTCGGTCCCGCGCACCACCGCGATCGTTGTGGGGGTCTCGATCTCGAAGCGAGATGCAGACCCAGCCAGCCGCTGGACGCGGTTATGGCTCCGCCCCAGCCGCTGGTAGAGCGTGATGACCCTGGCGCGGCCATCCCGTCGGGAAATCATCTGGGCAATGGTGATCTCCGTCTCGGCCTCCAGGCCGGTCGTGCTGCCATCGAAGAAAACCAGCGTGGCGGCGGAAAGCGGGCCGGTGCGGATGCGGTCCCCCAGCTCCAACCGCTGGGCGGATGAGGCTGGCAGCCAGGTCTCGCTGCTGGCGGGCCGCACCTCCACCAAGCCGCTGATCGCGGCCAACCTGGCCGTGCAGGTGACGGTCGTCCCCAGCCAGAAGCGGAGAAACAGGCCTCCGCTGACGAGGAGGACGAGCACCAGGGCGGCTGCCAGGGCCACTTGGAAGGCAGGGGCGCGCCTCCGCGCGGGCTTCCCCCCTCTTTCACCGAGTAGGGCGGCGATCCACCCCCTGCGGCGAAGGGGCGGGCTGGGCTGGTGGCGCTTCTTCTGGGCCAGGGCCTGCAGCATGCGGCGTTTTCCCGTGGCGAAGGCGGCCGGGGTGGGGGTTGGCGGGGCTACGCGGCGCATCCCGAGGGCGATCTCCAAGAGGGGGCGCAGATCGGCGGCATGCTGGGGGTAGCGAGCCAGGCATTCCTCGAGGGTAACCTGGTCCTCCTCCAGAAGCGTCAAGCACTCATCTAGCACGTCATTCAGCGGCTGCTTCGTCATATCAATACCTTACGCCGGAAAGCCGTCAATTGGCCCCTTTGAGGAAAATGGAAGGGAGAGAATGGAAAATGGACGAACCTCCCCCTTCCCCTTTCCGTCTTCCCCCTCACTATGTATAACGAGAATAAGGGCGCAGGGATACGGCCTGCCCTGTGGAATACAGAAGAGTTATTCCACATCTCGACTTATTCTTATTCCACAGGGCCTGTAGGCAAATCAGTTCTCATTTCATTCGAGAATCCGCCGCAGGGCGGCCAGGGCCCGGTGCTGCAGCGCCTTGACCGCGCCACAGGACTTGCCCAGTAGTCGGGCCACCGTTTCGTTATCCAGCCCCTCGAAAAACTTCAGCAGAATAACCTGCCGCTGGTCCTCCGTGAGTTGGTCGACCGCGGCCGCAAGCCTCTGCTGGGCCAGCGTGTGGCCCACGGCATCCTCTAGATCAGTCACGTCGGCCACCAACTGTTCATCCAGAGGGACCATCGTGGCCCGTCCGGTGCTCCGGTGGTGATCCGTAACCAGGTTGCGGGCGATGGTGTAGAGCCAGGCCAGCAGCGGACGGCCCTGGTAGGTGAAGTCTTCGATGCTGTCTACCAGGCGTACAAAGACCTCGCTGGTCAGATCCTCGGCGGTGGCAGCGTCGCCCACCCGGTAGAAGATGTAGCGATAGATGGCTGGCTGATGCCGCTCGTAGATCTCAGCGAAGGCAGCGGGGTCCCCCTCCTTCGCCCGCTGGATCAGCGCGGCTTCGGCTTTGGACATTTTCGCTTCTTGGCTTTGCTTTCCAACCCGCTTGGTTTCGATACGGCTCTCCGCTACGCTCCGAGCCTACTCAACCAGCGCTGGCCTGGCCCAAACAAGCGAGCATCTGCCGGTTGAGTAGCGTAGCGTATCGAAACCCAGGATGCGAGAGGCTTTGCTTTCCAACCCGCTTGGTTTCGATACGGCTCTCCGCTACGCTCCGAGCCCACTCAACCAGCGCTGGCCTGGCCCAAACAAGCGAGCATCTGCCGGTTGAGTAGCGCAGCGTATCGAAACCCAGGATGCGAGAGGCTTTGCTTTCCAACCCGCTTGGTTTCGATACGGCTCTCCGCTACGCTCCGAGCCCACTCAACCAGCGCTGGCCTGGCCCAAACAAGCGAGCATCTGCCG
>Ga0209979_1001764_pt1 | contig 22470 bp, 16 predicted proteins | sample AnhtaG_FD_183114 | JGI IMG/M metagenome (GOLD analysis project Ga0209979, IMG submission 183114) | Deep subsurface microbial communities from Anholt, Denmark to uncover new lineages of life (NeLLi) - Anholt_01485 metaG (SPAdes) (version 2) | ecosystem: Environmental > Aquatic > Marine > Oceanic...
GCTGGTCGGACCGACCCAGACCTCCCAGTCATAACTGTAGTCCGCGATAGCACGGAAACACTGGTCGGTCATCCGAGTCATTAATTCGCTACGTTTGCGCGTGGTAACATCGTGATAGACTGCCATAATCTGTCCTGACGGCAATCTATATACATAGTTCTCTCGCCAGCCTGCGATCCTTTCATCCTTGTATACTGAAACGGGGTGGTGTTCCGGCGTGCCCGTCTTGTACACTCGGCGGAAAACTTCGAAAAGTCCAAACTCCTTAACTCCCGGAAAGACCTCAGTGACACTTTTACCTATCAGCTCTTCTTTTGTAATCTGATCGATCTCTTCGGCAGCCGGATTAAAATCCACAAAGACGAAATCTTCGCCGTTGTTTCTCGCTTCGTATACCGCCACTCCGCTGCTGACATTGTCGAACAGGGCCTTGAATTTTGCCTGATATTCGTTGAGCTCGTCTTCGGGATGCTGCTGACTGCTGCAAAGCTTTCCACTTCTACCGTTATCATTTTCCATATTTTACCTTAGCTTACAATCTCCCCATCCCCGCTCACCCATGATTATATACTTTGGCTTCGCTCTGATTGTTCGGATGAAGGCTATTACTGAATAGCGCTTTCACGCTATCTGGGCAAGAGCACGATTGATACGCAGAATGGCCTCATCGATTTCCGCGGTGCTCTTGAAGCCTATCACAACCGCGTCCACCAAACCGGACTGCATGGTGAAGCGTATGGACTTCTCGCGGTCCTCGGGTTGTGTGAAATCACCGTTGCCGATGATTTTCATGCCTATGACACCGTGGCGGTTCTGACGCATGACCTTGATTTGCTCCAGCACCGCAGGCAAATAAGATGCATTACTCTCGGCATCCCATTGCTCAACTGTGGTATCAATGTGGGCGCCTTGCGGATTGATCCGCACCAGATTGACGTCAACCCAATCCAACCGGGCAGCTTTCGTCAAAGCAGGCAGCGTATGGCACGAGACACCGTGGGCGCGTATGATCTTCCTGGCTTTGGCCTCTTCGAAGGCATCCAGCAGTCGTTTGCGTCCCTCGTCCCAGTCGGCCTTGACCCCACAGTGGACCAGCAGGCTGTCGATGTAATCGACACCCAGCTCCTTGCGATAGCGATCGAGCACTTCCAGAGGCTTCTCGGGAACCCCGGGCATCTTGGACTGGATGAATAGCTTCTCCCGGTCAAGGCCCCTGATCGCCTCGCGGACCATCGTGTGGGTTCTGTAGCTCTCAGACGTGTCGATATACGTAATTCCCTGATCATACGCATACCGTATCAGCCTGTTAAACTCATTAGCCCCCAGAGCCCGCTGAATGCTGCCGCCTTTGCTGCCGGTACCGAAGCCAAGCCGGCTCAGCTTCAATCCTATCTTGCCCAGCGGGACCTGATCCACAGCCGTCGGCCTGCGCCCTATGGCTAAAGGACCAATATTACAAGATGACAATAAGGTGGCGCCGGCCAAAGCAGCCGTGCCTTTGATGAATTCACGCCGAGTGATTCTTTTTCCACTCATAATAGGACTCCTTCATATAACTTTAGGCAACCATCGCTCTACCCCCGTTCTTGCTTTCGCAAGAAAGCACGGGGGCACGTATGTAATAAAGCATAATGCCATATAGTACCCACATCACGTCGGTGGGGCAAGGCTCTTCTTATACTACTCTGCGTAGCTACGCAGAGTAGTATATGTGTTTAGCCGCTGTTGATTTCTTAGTGACACGGCCATCTTGGCCGTGTTTTCACGGGCTCCGAAGCCCGTGCCACGTCAGTCCGCAGGACACCTAACGTTGGAGACTGCTGATTCAGTTGTCTGGCTAAACACATACGAAATTGTTGCTGCCTGCCGATATCAACATAACCATCACAATCTAAGTCCACAGCATCTGACTGTCCTGCTCAGTGGTTAGGTATCCCTACAAGGCTTTGGTTACGCCGGGGATAGAGTGCGGGTATTTGCCTTCCGGACCAGGAAGAACCGGCGGCACTGCGTCCCAGGCGTAGCGCTTCGGAGCCAGGACCTTCTTCGACTGGAGCGCTTGCTCCCAGGTAATCCGCTGGCCACTGTGAGTAGCCATTCGACCGAGAATAGCCAGCATCGTGCTGCGAGCCATGGCGACACTGTCGTTGATTGGCTTACCTGCCTGCATGCCGGCAAACATCTCTTTGAACGTGTTGATTTCGGGATGCGTTTGCTGTCTTCCGGAATCCCAGTTAGTTTCTCCTTCAATGATGTACCTGCCCCAACCAGTCATCCGGCCCTTACTGCCCTGGACCGTGAACGACACCCTGTTAAAACAATTAGCCTGTTGGCGACAGAAGGCATAATAACGCGCACCATCGGCGTACTCATAAACAACAGCATGATGGTCGAAGATGTCACCGTATTTAGGGTCGGTACGAACCTGCCGGCCACCCATACCCCATGCGTGCAGCGGTGGTTCTTCGTGCATAATCCAGCCCACCATGTCCATCTGGTGCACGTGCTGCTCAACGATGTGGTCACCGGAAATCCATGTGAAGTAATACCAGTTCCGCAACTGAAACTCCATTTCGGTCCAATCCGGCTGTCGACCACGGTGCCAAAGATAGCCAATATTGTAGATTCCCTCGATAGAAAGGATTTTGCCAATAGCGCCGTTGTGCAAACGCTTCATCGCCTCGCGGGCGTTATCGCCATACCGTGTCTCAAAACCGCTGACAAAGCTTAGGTTCTTCCGGCGTGCTTTTTGGCCCGCAGCTAATATTCGGCGCACTCCCGGAGCATCTACCGCCATGGGTTTTTCAGCGAAGACGTGGACGCCGGCGTTGACACATGCTTCTGCGTGGATGGGACGGAAATGCGGCGGTGACGCCAGAATAGCTACATCAACTCCGCTGGCGATGAGTTTTTGATACCCGTCAAACCCGGTGAAGCAATGGTCGTCATCCACAGCGACCCGGTCCTTCATTCTGCTCTTAAGATTTTTTCTTGTATTTTGGAGGCGGTCGCTAAATGGCTCAGCCATTACGGTCAGTTTAGCATTGGGATTTACGGTCAAAGCGCTGACAACAGCTCCGGCACCACGGCCACCGCAACCGATTAACCCTATTCGAATGACGTCACTACCGGCTGCGTAGAGCTTGGCCTGTGTCCCGACACTCAGCGCCGCCAAGGATGCCGCGCTTGCTGAAGTCTTGAGGAACTGTCTTCGTGAAATCTTTCGTTTTTTTGTCTTTTCTGTCATTTTTGTTGCCTCTTCTTTCCTTTGGTTAAATTGATATAGGGTTATGCAAAATTGAGCCCACGGTAAGTGGACTACCAGCGACTCGAAAGCTTTTTGAGCAGTTCTACGGGTGTTGGCCCGTCATGAACAACGAGACGATAACGAAGCCGCAGTGTCTTACTTTTTTTTACTTGAACCGGCTCGGCAGCGACAATGCATGGATTGACCATCCAGACATAACGGGGGTTGTGCCAGGTCGCCGGCGGATTGTCCGGGTGGTCGATGACACCAACGCCAATTGTTTTGCCATTTTTAAGCTTGATCGTGTAGTCGTACCACCTCTTGGCGGGCCAGTTCAACTCCGGAACTGAGTAATGGGGGTCGGGCAGTTGCACTTTTCCCTCGGCGATGGCGTAATAGGAATCACCATCATTTCGGGCACGCACGCAGAATCCGCCGAAGGCTGTATGATTCAATGTCATATCAAGCATCGGAGTAAGTCGGTAATCGAGGTCGATGATATATACTCCATCCTGCTCGCGGACCTTTGCCGAAGTATGTTCGGTCATCATCACTCGTTCGTTGGTTACCCAGTCGTTATGAATCCTCAAATCAGCTTCTTCAGCATCTGCTTTGACCAAATCAACTTCGCGGTTCTTGATGATTCTGCCTTGAGTGGGTGCGAACTCTCCCCAGCCCCAGAAATCAGCCCTGCTGATGTTCCAGCCGTAAGTTGGGCCGGTCGGGCCGAACTCTGAGAAGTCGGCTTTCTCTCGAAAGTCCATCGTATGCCAGGCAAGAAAGACACCTCGGTGATGATGATGGTCGCCGGGGGCCAGATCTGTCAGTCGTTCTCCGGAAGGCGTGTTGAGCGGATGAAAGCAGCAGACACTATTAGCCGCCAGATTCGTCTTCCTGGGCTTTACGGTCATATAGCGAAATACCGTCTTTCCATTCGGGGCATTGAGAACAACTCCATGTTTGTCCGGCGCCAGGCTGTAACAACCCTTAGGCTTCTCGACTGCCTCCCACGAGCCGGCGCAGCCCGAAACGGCGGCAGAGACCATTATTATCGTTAGCGTTATTAAGATATTTTGCATAGTAAATACCTCCCTTGAAACACTTGAGCTCTTTCTTGCCAATCTGAAACTTGATTTTCATTTAGAGCCGCTTAATCCGTATATTGCGATACCAAACCGGCCGGCCGTGGTCCTGCAATCCTATATGGCCGACACGGGCAAAGTCCCTCAAGGCGCGACCGAACTTGTTCTTTGTGTCATCCGGATTTTTGTGAGGAGTTGTCCAGCGGTCCAAATCCATATCGATGACTTGCTCATCGTTGAGCACTATCTTGACTCGACTGCCTTTACAGGTAAGCGTGCAGCGGTTCCACTGGCCTGGTTTTTTAATCACGTTCTTCGTAGGTTCGAGGCAATCGTAAATCGCTCCGGCAGTGCCTTTCTTGTTGATCCGATCCCTGCCGTATGAGTTACATACCTGGACTTCGATACCAGTATAAACGGGGTCTTTCAAATCCGAAGTGCGAAAGAAGATACCGCTATTAGTGCCTTCGATGACCTTGAACTCCAAATCGAGAATAAAATCTCCGTAGGTATCCTTGGTCCAGAGATAGTCGTAGTTATGCTCCCTGCCATCCATATCGCGCCTGACGGTGAGGACGCCGTCCTTCACAATCCAGGCATTGTCAGGCCCCGTGAGCCAGCCGGTCAGATCATTACCGTTAAACAGTGTGACGAATCTCTGCGCATCGGTCGGCCCCGCGCAGCCCAAAACGGCAAAAGAGACCATTATTGTCATCAGCGTTATTAGATCCTTTCGCATAGTGATTTCCTCCTTTGAAACATACGTTCGATCTTTCATCGCAATTTGAAGCTTGATTTCCATTTAGAGTCGCTTTATCCAGATATTCCGGAACTGAATCAGGCTGGAGGCTGGGCTTAGTTCTCCGGTTCTCTTGTTAATGCCCCCGTGGTGCTGCAAACCTATGGGACCTTCCTCTGCAATGCCGGGTATTTGGGCATTCTCGATTACGATCTTACCGTTAAGCATTACTGTTACCCTGTCGCCTACCATAGTGATATCCATCGAGTTCCACTGACCCACCGGGTTATCTGCTCGCACTTTAGGTACGGCCGCAGCGCGTAGTTCCGGCGCGAGTTTCTTGTTATTCCGAACCGACCAGAGCTCGCCTGAGCCTATTGGCCAGCACCATAGGTTTACCTGGCTGCCACTTGTGCCGCGAAGTAAGATGCCGGAGTCGGCATTAGGCGTTAGCGTCTTAATTACGTTACCGTCGGCATCAGTCTTGAGGGAACCGTCAGGCAGGATTGTAGGCATCGGATACAGGCCGGAGGTGCGCTTGAACCGCCATTCGACATGGAGGGCGTAATCCCCAAACGATTCTTCAGTCCAGAGACTCTTGTTACCCCTGGCTTCTGACATTGCGTCGTAGTCAATTACGCCGTTGATGACCTTCCAATGCCCGTTGTCACCTTCCGGCACCCTCCAACCTGTAAAGTCCTTGGTATTAAACAGAATGTCATATTGCGGCCACGACCTCCACGTGGGATACGTCTCGCGCGGCGGCAGCTTATGGGCACGGCGAGGTGTCGGCGGGAAACCGCGATTGTAAAACACATAAAGTCCGCCCTTTCCGGCAATGATCACGTCATTTCGCCCGTCCTTATCCATATCCGCGATATTGAGCTTCATTCCAACGCTGACCACGTAATTAGGCGGTGGATTGATTCCCTCTTCATCCGGGTAATGCGGCAGATGGTTAAAAGAAAGTACATGCCGCTCAAACCAGGGCGAAGCCCTGGATGGGATCAAACCCGCCTTCGGCGGGCCGCCCTTGATATCGTACCAGAAGGCGTATAGCGGCTCGAAGGCCCCAATGTCGTCGCCGTGGTGGGCAAACAGACGCTTGCCGGTAACCAAATCCGCCTTGCCGTCGCCGTTCAAATCGCCCAGCGCCATCGTATGAAACTGGCTAAATTCGGTCTCAGCCCAGTGTGTTTTGAAAGTGCGCTTGCCGCTGACATCAACCTTCTGCTGCAGCCAGGCTAAGCCGTATGCGTGAGAGGAACCGATGATAATATCATTCAGGCCGTCCTCATCGACGTCATGCACGAGGATAGGGTGCGAAGCGCCGCCACCCCTGCCCTTGGCAGGCTCAAATCGATAGTCGGCATGAAACTTCCACGGCGTGTCCGTCGCACGCCTGGGCTGCTCATCCCGCCCCTCCGAGGGGCGGGACTCATACCAGCCGACTGGCGTTACAATATCGATTCTGCCGTCGCCGTTGATATCGCCTAAACCGTTGCCGTGTACATCGCCCTGTGTGCCCACGACATGCTCTACAAACCACGGCTCTTTGTCGATGTGCTCGAGCCATGTCATACCCTGGCCTTTGACCGGAGCCCAGTGATTGCACAGGATATCCTCGTCACCGTCACCGTCGATGTCTCCGTGGATTACCCCTTCCATATTCAGAGCCATGTGAATTCTTGTGGATTTCCAGACGACGTCTTTCTTGCCGGGGTTTTCATACCAAAAGGCCCCCTTCATAAACATCCACCCCGAGCTGACGATATCCATCCGCCCGTCAAAATTGACGTCCATTGCAAACTCGCTGTTGTCATCTGTCTCCGGGCCGTTAGTCTCTGCCCCGTCACGAAAGTTCGCATGTTTGACCCAATTAGGGGCCTCATCCCGCCCCTCCGAGGGGCGGGACTCATACCAGTTCCGGCCGGAGGCAATATCGAGGTCACCATCACCGTCAACGTCCAGAACCGAAGCGCATTCACAAAACGGACCAAACCAATAACTGTGATTGGCAGGTTCGTGAGCAGGGCCGTCTATCTTGACTGGAATGAAAATCGGCTCACCCCGCCCGTCCAATGGGCGGGGCTCACCAGCTTGCAAGGCAAGAGGAGCTATCGCGAACAATACAACCAGAAAGTAGCAGTAGGTTTTCATAATCAGACCTCCTTCATAATAGTTACACTTTTTTATGACCTGGGAAGTCACAGAGACCATCCCGAACGGTTCAGTGAATGTTCCTTATCAATTCGTTAGACCCGCAATAGCGGCGCCGATTAAAGTTGCATTTTCCGCTCTCACGATTTCGACGAATCGATTATGTGTTTCCTCCAGATAACTTTTCAGATAATAATCAATTTTTGCCTTGAGTGACTTCAACTCATAAAATGTTGTACCTTCGGCCGTAATACAAACCGGAGCGCAGGGATTCTTACCCTTGTCCGTTTTAAGCACGACAGAAGACAACAAAAAGGCGACCAATTTTGCCGCCCGTTCTATAAGGGCGTCGAGTAAATACCATACCGCGATACAATCTTGTTCTCCGCAGGATGGCCCAGCCCAGTGCCCACGGCTGCAGCTAACAGCCAAAGGATTGTCACCTTCAGGAAAGTACATAAAGCTGTTTACGTCCTTCGTCTCCAAATCCTTTAGGGCAAGTAGTTCCTCAGTCACGGCCTTTGAAACAAGCCCCTCTCGGCCTGCTTCCTGAAGGATTTTCAGACAGAGTGCTCCCAGATAGGCACCTGAAAACATCTTCTCAAAGGTGTATCTGCCGGGGTCAAGAGTCGATTCATCCAACTCCAGGTCGATTTTTCCTCTCGGTGCTTTCTGGAACGAACCGGATTCCACATTTATGACCTGTTCTCTGTCGGGTTCTAAATCGCTCTTCTTCGCGATGTTGCGATTTGATTCTATGTAACAGCAATTAGAACCGGTGCCCAAAATGAATCCAACGTAACTGTCGAAAGCCCTGTTAGGAAAAGCAGACCGCCCGAAGGGCGGCTTGATCCTGACCAGGCCTTCGGCCTGGCCGGCCAGCAGAGTCGCAACCGTATCATTCAGTATCACGATTCGTTTACTGCCTTTATAACCTGCTGCTTCGATGGCCGCGACCAGATTCTCACCTATCAATTCGCCCTCGACTTGTGTAGCCTTGACTTCCTTGCAGAATCGAATCAATCTTCCGTCCTTACTTGGCAGTATCTCAGTCGGATACGAAAAGCAAAAGCCAATGCTGCTGCTTACATCCACAACGCCGGCCATATACTCGACAATAGTCGCAAAGAATTCTTCTTTACCGACCTCCTTGTCCAACCCCGGCATAGGTTTCTGAACGAAGTTCTCAATAACAGCCCCTGCTTGTGGCTGGCGGGGGTCACCAAAGTAAACTGTAGCCACGCGAAAGTTCGTACCGCCCGCATCCAATACAATGACAGGCTTGCCGGCCGGGATGTCCTTGCCGACCTCAATATATGTGGGTATCATCGCCAGTGAACTATCTTTTCCGGCAAGACCTCCCTGCATTTCCTGCATGAAAGTATCGCAGCACGCGTCCATGTCAATATCTTCATAGTACATTCCATTGTCTTTTAGAAACTGCCGAATCCTGTCTCTTATTTCACCCATGAGCAGACAACTCTATTAAGCCAGAAATTGCTTGAGATATTCGCGACTTTGAATCAAGGAGCGCTTCCGCATCTGCAAAGAACCTTCATAAGAGCGGTCCTCAACTTCGACACAAGCCGCACCGTCATATCCTATGTCCGTCAAGGCCGAGAAGAATTTGCCCCAATCCACGTCTCCCAGACCTGGCAGCTTTGGGCTGTGGAACGACAGCGGAGTCGCCAAAATACCGACGTCGTTGAGTTTCTCACGCATCAATTTGGCATCTTTAATGTGCACGTGGAATATACGCTCCTTGAACTCGTAGATGGGTCTTATGTAGTCCATAAACTGCCAGACTAAATGGGAAGGATCATAATTAAGACCGAAATTGTCTGATGGAATTTCTTCAAACATCCTTCTCCAAATTGCAGGCGATGATGCCAGGTTCTTACCGCCGGGCCATTCGTCATTGGTGAAGAACATCGGACAGTTCTCAATGCCAATCTTCACTCCTCGCTTCTCTGCATATTTCACGATGCCAGGCCAGACCTTCTTGAATCGCTTGAAATTGTCTTCAACGCTGCTTAGGTGGTCCCTGCCGATGAATGTGTTTACGTTCTTAAGGCCTAATCGGCTGGCGGCATCGATGACCTTCTTAATGTGCGTGACGTAACGGTCGGCATTTTTCTTGTTGGCTTCAAGTGGATTCGGGTAATATCCAAGGCCCGAGATAGTGACACCCTTTTGCTCAAGAGTATCGTGAATTTTATCTACCTTCTTTTTGGACAGGTCCGCCACATCAATGTGCGTAACTCCGGCGTAGCGCCTCTCGGCCTTTCCCACAGGCCAGCACATAATCTCGACACAAGAATATCCCGTCTTGGCTGCAAAAGACATCACCTTCTCGAATGTCTGATCTGCTAAGATCGCACTAACGAAACCGAGATTAATCATTTTCATAACTCCTATTACGTAACTTCGATCCAGGCTTTTTTCTCATTGCTCTCCATAATCTTCTCACATAGAACAAGCTCACGCAGCCCATCCCGGAAGGTCGGATACGAGGCAGGCCCTGACTTCTCCGTAAGTCCCGTAAGGGACGCCTTGCGGCGGAGTCCCGAGGACTTACCGGATATGCAGCCATATACTTCCTTGAACAGTTGCTTGAAAGTGTCAGGGAATCCTTCATTGTGGCCGCCCGGATAGTCAATCAGGTCCGTACATTCGGGATAGACCAGGGACGGGTCTCTCATCATTATTTCATTATTGCCATCCCGCTTCCCAATCCAGATTTGATTCGGCGTCTCGGATTCCCATGCAACGGCCTGTTTTGAGCCGTCTATTTCGAAACTGAGCCTGTTCTTTCTTCCGGCAGCCACCTGGTTGACGGTCATTACACCCCGGCCGTCGTTTTCGAATCTAAAGAGGACCGTTGCATAATCCTCCGTATTTATGGGCATGTCCTGATAGTCTTCCGGCTTCAGGACCTTGCCGGCATAGGTCTCGACCGGCTTTAACGGCTTTTTTCTGACTTTGTGAAATGTCGCAAAATCGGCGCAGACCTCCCGAATCTTAAGGCCCGTTACAAATTCGATAAGGTCCATCCAGTGAGAGCCGATATCGGCGATGGCCCTGGACTGTCCGGATTGGTCCGGCTCCAGCCGCCAGTTGTAGTCTGTTGGGTGGAAGAGCCAGTCTTGCAAATAAGAGCCTTGAACGGCAAATATCTCGCCCACGTCACCCTTGTCAACCATCAATCGAAGCTGCCTCATTAGCGGGTAGTAACGGATATTGAAGTTGACAGCATTCACAAGGCCTTTCTTATCCGCCAGCTCGACGAGCTCCTCCGCCTCAGCCACGCTGATGGCAAGAGGCTTTTCGCAAATAACGTGCTTTCCGGCCTCCAGGGCCGCTTTAGCCATTTCGTAATGCAGGTAATTCGGTGAGCAGATGTGAACAGATTGGACCTGGCCGTCTTTCAGAAGCTCTCTGTAATCGCCGTAATACTTATCAATGCCGAGCATTTCGGCCTTTGACTTGGCAACGTCGTCGGAGCATTCTGCCAAAGCAACAACGTCGATATCACCCAAACGCCTCAACGCCTCGATGTGAGCCGGGCCAATAAAACCCGTGCCTATGACACCGACCTTAATTCTTTTCATATCTCTGATTCCTTACATTTGCTCATCGGCGTTATGACAAATCAATGCCGGTCGGCAGATTCGAGATGAGCTCGTTGTTGGCGTTTAGCGTTACGCCTTCTTCTATCGTAAGCCCAGCATTCGCACCGTCGGTCACCGCCCCTCGGACGTTTCTGACTTTCTTCGCATCGCCGATCTTGACCACGATGAGACCTGCCTTCAGAAGGCCCTCATATACGCCGTCATTAGGTTCGACTTTGGCAAGGACGACCGTGTCAACCTTCACTTCAAAGCGTTCAAAGGTACTACTGACGATAATGACCTTACCGCCTTTCTTGATCTCCAGGACCGAAGAATCAGGGATAATTCTGACAGGGCATTTGTAAGTCTTGCTCTTTAGCCCCTCGCCATTGCCGCACGCAAAGCGCTTGAGCATTACATCCCGATGGCACGGCTCCATCCATTCGGCGAAGTCGTGATTCTCAGTGACAATCGTAACCTTCTTACCGGCACAACCGAGCCTCTCGGCAGTGTCGGCGGCGCCGAAGTGGTCGCCCCAGATTAGCACGTTATCACCGCATTCGACCGGCTCTGCCTTATTTATAGATGGATAGTACTCACACTTCGTATTCTTGCACCGCAGAACATCTTCAAACGTGGTAACAAAAGGCAGGTCGATTCCAGGAATGTCGGGCTTTGCAACCCTGCCTCCCGCTGCGAGCAAAACAACATCGAATCCCTTCAGGTCCTTAACCTTTGGCTCGGTTTGATACTGAACTTCAACATTCAACTTATTAAGCTGGGAACGGAGCCAATCCGCGTACCAACGCATTTTGTTCTTCCCCGGCACAGTGCAACAACACAGCATTGCACCGCCAAGCTCACCGGTTCTCTCGAACACAGTAATCTTGTGTCCACGCAAAGCACAGATGCGGGCTGCTTCCATGCCCGCAGGCCCGCCTCCTATGACCGCAATATCGCAGGATTTCCTGGCAGGCTGCAAATGTATGAACCGCTCATCACCAATAGCCGGGTTAATCGCACATCGCATGTCACGCCTAATCATCAGCGATTCCTGCCAGCAGCCAACAAGGCAGGAAATACAACGCCGGATCTCTTTTTTCTTGCCGGCTCTGGCCTTGTTTGCCCAGTAGGGATCTGCTATCAATTGCCGAGACATCCCGACCATATCCGCCTTGCCCTCAGCTAATATCTTCTCACAGTAATCCGGATTCCTCAAAGAATGGCTGGTGATGACGGGAATCTTGACGTGTTTCTTAACCTCCTCAGCCGTGTACGTATTCCATCCTTCGGGATAATACATCGGGTCCATTACTGCCCCGGGCGACTCAAAAATCCCTGCACTGATATCAACGTAGGCCAAACCCATTTCTTCCATAAGCTTGGCCACCCTAACGGTTTCATCGAGTGTCCGTCCTCCTTCTATCCATTCATCGCCCGAATAGCGAATACCCAGAGGGAAGTCCTTTCCGCATTTCATTTGAATCCGATTAGCAATCTCCATCGTGAAACGCATCCTGTTGATAAAACTCCCACCGAAACGGTCATTTCGCTTGTTCACAAATGGGCTCATAAATTGTGCTATCAGGTAGCCATGGGCGGCATGAAGCTCCACGGAATCAAAACCCGCCTGCTGCACCCGCCAGGCGGCTTCACCGAACTTCTCAATCAGGTCGTATATTTCCTCGACTGTCATAGCACGTACCGATTTGCCTTGGGCAATACTCTCGGCATATATGACCTCATGACCGGCAGAGCCCGGGACATCCAGCACATGGTCACTGGCGGACATCAGGTTTTTGCGGGGCCAGGCCGCCTGGCGACCCGGATGCTGAATCTGGACGGCGCATTTCGCTCCGTGACGATGCATCGCCTCAGCAAGGTGAGCAAGCCCCGGAATCAAAGGGTCTTCGTCCGCGGCAAGACAGGTCACAGTCGGCTTTCCCGTTATCTTATCAGGCGTGGTCGCGCCAACAATGATGAACCCACAGCCTCCCTTGGCGATCTGTTCATGATAGGTGATTACCCTTGGATTCACAGAGCCATCCGCATTGGCCGAGCTTATGTCTGTCGGCACCATTGCAACTCGGTTGGAGATTGTCATATTGCCGATCTGAATCGGACTAAATAGTGTTGGGTAATGTTTCTTTTCCATGATTGGTTCCTCTTGAAATGGGAATTCCTTTCGTCCGTCGGAAATCAGAAGTCAGAGGTCAGAAGTCAGAGTCTGTCATCTGTCTTCTTATAGCATTCCTCCATAATAGTTTCCGTCCTCGTCGCTCCAAATCTCGTACAACCGACCTCCCTGACCTTCAAAGCCATCTCCAGGTCGCGTACACCACCGGCGGCTTTTACCTGCACTTTTTCTGAGACGTTTTCTCGCATAAGTCGCAGGTCTTCCAGCGTTGCTCCGCCGCCTGCGAAACCGGTTGAGGTCTTGACAAAGTCGGCCCCGGCTTCTTCTGAGAGCCGGCAGGCAGCCTTCTTTTGCTCATCGGTAAGGTAGTAATTCTCGAAAATCACCTTGACCACTACGTTATGACGGTGGCCCGCCAACGGCGGGTTTTGATCCAAACCAGCTTTGCTGGCCTCAACAACCGCCTGGATGTCCTTCTTGACGTAGTCGTAGTCACCGTTGCGAAGCCTGCCGATATTAATCACCATATCCAGCTCGACCGCGCCGTCTCTAATGGCTTGCTCAGCCTCGAAGACTTTCGTCTCGGTCTTGTTATAGCCGTGCGGAAAGCCGACAACTGTGCTTGTCTTGACATCTGAATCCTGAAGTAACTCTTTGACTAATGTGACTTCAGATGGACGGCAGCAGACCGTGGCAACCTTATACTTCTTTGCAATCTGACAACCTTTGCGAACATCTTCCTCGGTCAGCTCAGGCCGCAGCAGCGAGTGGTCGATCATTTGTGCAATATCATTACAAGTGTAGTCCATAAGTACCTCCACTTTAGCTCACTCTAAAGCTTGGGGCAGAATAGGCAGAACATATATTATATATAATCCGGCGGCAAGGAAAAAAACTACGAATTTGCTATCCACGGAGGATTATCAAAGAATACCCAAATATTGGAACGAGTATGTTCGTGGAGGGAAATCGGTGCCCTTTTTCAGTGGACAACAAACCTACCGTAACCACAGACCCAAACAACGGCAGCATCCATAATGGTGCTACTCGTGTCTCAGAGCAACGATTGGGTCCACATTGGCCGCACGAACGGCCGGATACAGGCCGAAAAGGATGCCGATCGTCATGCTGATTAGAAGTGGCAGTAGAATGCCTTTCAAGGTTATCACCGTGATCATCCCGGAAAAGTACGTTATTAAGAACGGGATAAGAACGCCTATTCCCAATCCAATGATACCCCCCATAGTCGAGAGAACTACGGTCTCAATAAGGAACTGATAGATAATCTGCTTCCGCTTTGCACCGATGGCGCGCCGGATTCCTATTTCACGGGTGCGTTCGGTAACGGAGGCCAGCATGATATTCATAATCCCGATTCCGCCTACAAGCAAGCTGATACCGGCGATTGAGCCCAGGACGATATTAAACGTTCGCTTCGTCGCCTCGGCCTGCTTGAGTAACGCCAGAGGAACGCTCACTACATAATCCTTTTTCTTATGAAACCGCTCCAGCATCCTTTCGATTCCTGCCGCTACGGACTCAACTTTTTTAGGCTCATCCACCTGGACAATGACCTGGTGCAGCTCTACCATTTCCCGTTCGTCCCCGCCCGAAGTACGTTTCGTAAATATGTCGCCGAAGTATATGCGCGCCACCTCGATTGGAATGTAAACATCTACTTGCTGGTCTGGTATCTGGATGTTTCCAGCCTGTCCGCTTTCGCTTTTGATGATTCCGACAATCTCGAACTGGTCGCCCCCTATGCTGATGGTCTGGCCTATGGTATGCTCTGTAGCCAGGATTTTTCGGGCACCGAATTCGGTAAGAACAGCCACGGGGGCTTGTTTGGCCTCATCGGATAGTAAAAGCGCACGCCCTGCAATGACCTCGCGGGGCACAAGCTTGAACCATTCAGGTGTCGTTCCCACGACCCGCAGTTCCATCGCTCTTTCGCGTAAACGTGAGTCCTTTCGCATCAGCTTCACAGGCGCCGTCTGTTGAATGTTGCGGAAACTCTCGGAGACTCTGGCATAATCTTCGTATGTGAGCCCGTAAATGCTCATGTGGGAATGCTGGGTGCTGGCCTGTTCCTCTTCTGCGGATTTGACCGATGAGATGATGATATTGTTACTGCCGAGCTTCCGTATCTGCTCAAGTGCCTCTTTGCTGGCTCCCTCTCCAACAGATAACATAGCCACTACGCTGCCCACACCGAAAACAACACCCAGCATAGTCAAAAACGAGCGCAGCTTGTGAAGCAGCAGATTCTCGATGCCGAGCAATATATTTCGTGTGATTTTAGTTTGTCCCATCACAATCCCCTTCAATTCTGTCGATCTTTCCATCAATCATGTGCAGCCGGTTCCGGGCGTATGCGGCTATATTCTGCTCGTGTGTGACCATAATGATAGTCTTCCCCTGCCTGTTCAAATTCGCCAGGACCTCCAAGATTTGCTCACCTGTTGCCGAATCCAGATTTCCTGTGGGTTCGTCGGCAAAAATGACTTGTGGATCATTAGCGAGCGACCTGGCGATAGCGACACGCTGCATTTGCCCGCCGGACAGTTCAGTCGGCCGATGGCTCAACCGGTCACCAAGCCCAACCTCATCGGCAAGCTCGCGCGCGCGATGAGCACTTCGTTCTGCATCCCACCCCAGGTAATATAACGGCAGCTCTATGTTCCGCTGCACGGTCAATTGCGGAATCAGGTTGAAGCTCTGAAAGATGAATCCGAGATGTTTGAGCCGAAGCTCACTAAGCGAATCGTCGTCGAGCTGACTCACGTCCTGGTCTTCGATATAGTAGCGACCAGATGTCAGGCGGTCCAGGCATCCGAGAATGTTCATCATGGTACTCTTTCCAGACCCGCTGGGGCCCATAATCGCCCAGAAACTGCCCTTGTTGAACGAGATCGTAACACCGCCGATGGCATTGACTTCTTGCATGCCCATCTGGTAAATCTTGCGTGCGTTCTCGAGCCGGACGATTTCCTCGTGATTGTTGGACAAAGATTGTTCACCCATCTATTGGTTCCTTTCCGAGCCCCGAGGTCTCTGGCTTTCACCCTGCCTCTGGCCCGCTCCTTGCCCCGTGCCCGTGCCCTGAAAACGCTGCCGTATCTTTTCTCGCTCCTCCGGCGACATGTTTTCGAAACGCTTTCGCATTTCTTCCATCTGTTCTGATGAGGGTATCTGAGAGCTTTCTCCGCTCGTTTGTTCCCGTCCGAATTCACCTCTTCCGGATCCCATCGGCCGCTCTTGTTCTTGCTGTGGTGGACCTGCAATATTATCCGAAGGCATGACGAATCCGGTTCCATTGGCCTCTTTGAGTTTTTCATTTATCCTTTGCTTCAAGGTATCTGAGGAATCTGTGGAACTAAGTAACTCAGAGACCTTCACCTGTGAACCAGAGTCAAGGGTTGCGGCTTTAAGCGGGGGGGTAAGTAAGACGACTTCCCCTTCCTCAAGACCGCTTAGGATTCTGATCATCCTGTTATCGTCCAGGCCGATCTCAACCTTTCGCTCCTCGTAGGACCCGTTCTTGACAACGTAAACCGTAGGCTGTCCTCCGACGCGCAATACCGCCTGAACCGGCACATACTCCACATTCTCATACTGCTCAACGATAATCTCAGCCTTGCAGCTCATTCCCGTACGCAGAGCGCTGTCGTTGTCTTCCAGGTATATGTCCGTGGGATAGATTTTAAGGTCCGGATTCATCCACATGCTTCGGGCGTCCGGCAAGGGCGCGATAGAACCCACGTGGCCCAGGAACTTCTTGCCCGGCAGCGCATCAACCGTGATGACTGCGGGAAGCCCCACCCGGACTTTTTCAAGGCTCGTCTCATGAATATTCACCTGAGCTTTCATCAATGTGGCGGTAGGCAGGTTTATCAAGTCCTGCCGCTCGGTGACCTCGACACCGATTTCCATCGGCTCTCGACGGTCGAAGGGGCCATGTCCTCCGGAACTGGTTGCATAAACCACCATTCCGTCCATTGGGGCATATATTTTCGTCTTTTCGAGCTGATCCACGATTTTCGTTAACTTCTCTGCCTGACGCCTATACTCAAGCTCTTTGGCCTTAAGGTCCGCCTCCACCTGTATAACATCGGCTTTGGCCTTACGCTCCGTCCGTTCGAGCGCCATCTTAGCCTGGTGGACGTCGCTTTCGAGCTGTGCTATATTTCGATGGTAGGTGAAATTCTCCAACAACTTCTTGCTGTTCTCTGCCAGCACCAAGTTGTTATTACTGCGGGTTACAGCCAGCTTGTCAGCCTGCCATTCAGTCTGTGAGATGTACTTCTCCTCGTACAGCTTTTGCGACCACGTGAGAGTCTCTTCAGCTCGCGTAAGCTCCTCTTGTCTCAGGGTTATTTCGTTTTCAGCAGCCGTCTTTTCGTTGGGATACTGCCCCTCTTTATATTGCTGCAGATCCTGCTGAGCGAATTCCTGAGTCAACTTGGCTACTTCGACATCACTCTGAGCCTGATTCTTTACAACGGCGAGGGTCTCCTGAGCATTGATGTAAGCGGCCTCGGCCCTCTGAACCTGAATGTCCTGGTCAATCATCGCGTCCTTGAGGGTACTGTCGTCCAGTTCGACCAGCAGATCTCCGGCCTTGACCATGGTGCCGTCCGAAACGAGGCTCAAGATAGACGTTCTTCCCTCGACCTCGTTCCTCAGAGTGATCTGCTCCTGCGGCTGAATGGTGCCGGACTCCAATACGCTGATGGTCAGAGGTCCCCGCTTGGCAACGAAGGTAGCAAGGCCGCTCGTTGGGTTCTCACCACCCCGGACCACTTTGAGCCACACTACGATCAGGCAGATTAAGACAACTGCTACAATTGCGCCAATTACTTTCGGAGATTTGAGTCTACTACGATTGTTTTTTGCATTATTTTTTAACATTATCGGTCACCTCCGGCGAGAATTCTCGCCACATTCCGTTTTCATCTACTTGGAGTAATCCCATATCCCGCTGGATCTCCAGCTCAGTAGTTCGATAAGTTATTACCGCTTGAGTCAGTGAGTTCTGTGCCACAAGCAGCGCATCCTGTGCCTCACGCAAGTCACGCATGTTTGCCATTCCTGCCTCGAGAAACATGGTGCTGCTCTTGACCTGCTTTTGTGCGACAAATACCGAACGAGCCTGAATCTTGAGGCTCTCGCGGGACTCGATCAAGCCACGCAGCTCACTGCGAATAAAGAGCTTTACCTGGTCTTCCAGGGTTTGTACATTCCTTGTAGCTCGCTCCAAATCAATAAAACTCTTTCTATAGGCGTTGCGTTCAGCGGTTCTTTCCAGAGGCAAATCAAGGGTAAGCAACGTCGAATAACGGGCCTTGTCAAAACGAAGCTGTGTATCATCCGCAGTCGCTGACACAATGCTTCTACCCTCACCCAGATTAGCAGAACCCAGCAACGTAAGGCCTGCTCCGAAAGCATCGGCCCGGACTACGACCTGCCTCTGAGCATCATAAACTTCACCAATCGCCACCCGCAAATCAAGTCGGTTCTCAAGAGCCAATTGTATTGCCAAAGATTCGTCAATCTCGAGGGGCCCAGCATCTTCATCGCTGGGGGGCACAAGCTCAACGGGTGCATCTGCGGGAGGTGTTTCTCGCGCGATCTCCGAATCCGCTTCCTCGAGTATCTCTTCAATCAACCTTGAGGCCCGGTCCCGCAACTGCTCCAGATCGCTTCTGTCCAGCTCAATTTGGGCATCCGGAGGCAGCCCAAGTGACGTTTTAAACGCGTCGAGACGATTCCGGTATTGTTCCTGCGCGGATATCCAACCATTGCGCGCCCCCAATTCGCTCTGTACCGCCTGGTCTACCTCGATCTCACTCCGCCTGCCTGCATCGGCCAACCGACGAATCCACCGGGCTGATTCAATACGACTACGGTAGCTCCGCTCCGCGTTTTCCACTTGATCAGTCTGCCGCAAAACACCGAGGTACTCCCGGGCCACATTAACCGCGAAGGTCCGTTTGAAACGCTCGAAATTGTAAATTGCGTACACTACATTTCGTTCCGCCTGTGTTAAGGGCTCCGTAACGATGTGTCTTCCGGAGCCCCTAAGCAGCGGAATAGAAACCGTCGCATCCCCCCTCAGACCCAGAGATGATGCGCCTCCCTGCGTAAGTAGATTCGCCAGGTCAATCGCCAGCGCCGTGCTTAAATCCACTCCGCTCTTCAGGGTTCGGCTCACCCCCACCGTCGCACTGTTCTCGGTACCGCTCACCGTGCTGTTACCAGTGCTGTTTGTACTGAGCAAGCTCTCGACCTGCCCAACGAAGGTATTGCGAAAGGCATCACGCTCCAAATCGAGGTCCAATGCTGCCCCGAAAACGTCTTCTTTGCTGGACTGATACTCCGGACTATTCCGTGCCCCGATCTGTAATGCTTCGACCAAAGATATCTTCAGCGGAGTATTTGAGTCGATAGGGATATTGGCGTCCGGAGAGGAACGGGTCTGAGGATACTCATCTTCCGGCCAGTGCTCGATGGGATCGAGCTTATCTGTACCCAGTGAAACCTTACCAGAATAGAGCAATTGCTGTTCAGTCAGGAGGCGACGCCGCAGAATATCGCTCGGCCGTTCAATCGTAAATTCCTCCACGTTTCCTATCGCCTCACGCTGCTTCTGCTCAATTATATCATACGCCGTCTTGTCTGCTTCTTGCCGATGCTCTGCAGGTGATTTGCAACCGGCCTGACCCAACAGTACAATGCATACCAGTACGAGTGCCGCCGACACAGCCGACTTTGAGCCGACAGCACGCATAAACAATCTGCCATTTCTTCTAACAGCCGTATTTCTTTGTTCGATCTGCACAAACACCTCTATAGACACTGATTTTTCATATTTGCAAAGACCATTACTATAATATTATATGGGCAACAGGTCAATCCCTATTTATGCCCCTTTTCGCTTTGATACACTGAATCTGTAATAATATAGACGGATTCAGAAGGGTCTTTTATTGCTGCTCTTAAGAAAAATTCACAAAAACATTGAGTAAGCTTGTTTTTGACCATCCCGGAGTAAATTAGAAAGTGACTAAAGTGCTGATGCTCTGATAACCTGGTGCACTGGCTCCTGATTACCCGATATCCCAACTTTAGGCACTTTAGTTCACTTTAGCTCACTCCTCACTATCCAGCATCCAGTGCCGTGTCTCGGAGATTTTTTTTAAATCTACTTGAAATCAAACTCAAAATTTGGTATAATACGCCTATGTTAGCTTGTCCCTTAGGGGCCAGCAGGCTAACATAAACCGCCAGGAGGCGCCAGATATAGCGGAGAACCGCACGTTTTCGTATCAGCAGATACACGCCAAAAAGCATCGTTCGTAAATATCGAAGTCGAAGATCCGCCATAGGCGGAATCCGGCGCCTTTTGGCGGAGTCAATATCGAAGTCGCAGCAAAGCGGAGATCCGCCGTCTTCTGGCGGAATCACGCCGTCTTCTGGCGGAGTCAATATTGGAGCGAAACGGAAAAACCTTAGGGGAATTACCAATCATGAGCATCGAGAATCCAACTTTAGCTCACTTTAGGCACTTTAGCTCACTCTTCACTTACTTGCCCTCTACATCTGTCGAGAATCCTCTACAAATCAGCTACTTTTTATGCAAAACAAACCCAATTTCCAAAAAAGTCAAATGAACGTAAGTTCTGCTATAACAACGCATTACAAAAATAAATCCAATTGGACACTTGGTGAAAACAAACCCAATTCAAACCCAATCAAACCCAATTCCCGAAAGGGTAAAAATTGATGCAAAGTGTGTATTTACAAAGGATTATGAAGAATTATGCGACTAAGGGCTATGAAAAAACAAACCCAAAACAAACCCAATTTCCCAAAGGGTAAAATTGATGCAAAGTGTGTATTTACAAAGGATTATGAAGAAAAATACGGCTAAGGGCTATGAAAAAACAAAGCCAAAACAAACCCAATTTCCCAAAGGGTAAAATTGATGCAAAGTGTGTATTTACAAAGGATTATGAAGAAAAATACGGCTAAGGGCTATGAAAAAGCAAACCCAAACAAACCCAATTTTACCTACCCCCAAAGGGGTAGAACAGAAGTCAGAAGTTAGAGTCTGTTCTCTGTTCTCTCTACTTCTGTTTGCCTTTGTACTTTTCCCAATAATCAGGCATAAGTTCTTTTACCTTGGCTTCGAGCTCCTGGTCGCTGATGGCAGTAAGACGACCGTGCTCATCATATTGGTCGATGACCCAACGAGCCAGTTTGTGTATTTTAATCTTGTTGATTCTGTCTTCGCCCTTCAGTCCGAAGAACTCGTTGACCCAGTGTACTACGCCGTCGGTACCGCTTTTGTCGGTGATAGCCACACGAGGCGGCCGGGCAAGCAGTTTTTCAGTGTCGAAAATATTATATATCTGCTCATCACGACGGAGCCCGTCGGCGTGGATTCCAGCACGCGTAGTATTGAACGATCTGCCCACGAACGGATAGTTGTCCGGTATTGGAAGACCAATGGAACGCATATAGTCGGCCAGCTCGGTAATTACCATTGTGTTAATTCCGCAGAGGTCACCCTTTAACGCGATGTACTCGAATATTGCACTTTCGAGAGGAGGATTTCCTGTGCGTTCGCCAAAGCCGAACAATGTGGTGTTCACAAAATCACAGCCGTACAGCCATGCTGTTCCACCGTTGGTGTGTACTTTGTGGAAGTCATTGTGTCCGTGCCACTCTAAGCGGTCGCTCGGCACACCACACTCGTGGTTTAACTTGTAGATAAGTTTTGGGATGCTTCTGGGCAGCTCAGCGCCGGAATAACTAATTCCAAAACCCATAGTGTCACAGAGACGAATTTTGGCGGAGAGCTCTTCCGGGACCTGGCTGCTCATTTCCATCAATCGCTCGACAAATGGAAGGACAAATCCGTCGATATCCGCTCGTGTCAGGTCTTCAAGGTGGCAGCGAGGACGCACACCTTCCTCGAAAGCCGCCTCCACAACCTCACAGTAGGTATCCATACATTCGGCCCGGCTGCGGAATTTCAGCTTATGGAATATGTGATAGTCCGAGCAGCTTGTGAGCATGCCGGTTTCTTTTAACCCGGCTTCTTTGACTAAGCGGAAGTCTCCTTTGAGCGCTCGAATCCAGCCGGTACACTCAGGATATTTATGGCCCAGCGCGCGGCATCTCTCAAGCGTTTCTCGGTCGTTCTTGGTGTAAAGGAAAAACTCGGTCTGTCGTATCACGCCGTTGGGGCCACCAAGACGGCTCATCAGGTCGTAGATGTGTACCATCTGGTCAATAGTATAAGGCGGACGCGCCTGCTGGCCGTCACGGAAAGTCGTATCGCTGATTAAAATGTTCCTGTCTTTAACGGCCCCGAAGTCAAACTCCACCGCTTTGCCGTCGATGTATTCAACCACCGGCCCTTTAAAACGAATCAGCGGAGGCAAACTGTACGGATAGGTATCCTCCAGCAGGTTCGGTTCCTTTGC
>Ga0209979_1001765_pt1 | contig 22470 bp, 17 predicted proteins | sample AnhtaG_FD_183114 | JGI IMG/M metagenome (GOLD analysis project Ga0209979, IMG submission 183114) | Deep subsurface microbial communities from Anholt, Denmark to uncover new lineages of life (NeLLi) - Anholt_01485 metaG (SPAdes) (version 2) | ecosystem: Environmental > Aquatic > Marine > Oceanic...
TAACAAGAACATTTCTTAGAAAAAATTCAGAAGGAGTTACTAGAGAGGTAAAAGCAGTGATAACATTAAAAACAAAGGAGTTAAAGATTTCCCCTGAGATAAATAGGGAGACATCCTCCAAAGGGAAACCTTTTATTTTTTCTCAATTTCAAGTCTTTATCAATTAGATTAAAATTGCAAAAGATAGTACTTCAGGAAACGTCCCCAATTTTACTTTTACAATTTTTTGCCGCAGTGGGGGCAGGCTTTCCAATTCTTTTCTGTTGGTTTCCCGCATTCAGGGCATACAGCATGGAGCCGCGCGGCACAGTAGGGACAAAATACAAAGTTCGAGGCGACTGGTTTCTCGCAGCTTGGACAGGTCTGAGTCGCCTGTTCAGGTTTTTCCTCCTCTTCACTGTCTGAGCGAACAATTAGATAAATCAACAATCCGATTATATTCCCGATAAACACCAGCAGAGCCCACAATATGCCATTCATGCCGCGGCGCTCTGCATCCCGGTAGACCCAGATGATTACCATAATCCAAATGATCAACAGCAACAAAGAGAAAAAGGAATATGTGGAAAGGCGGAGGAACGAAGGACCAAAATGCATACTATCAATTTTTGGAAAGTGTAGTGATTGGAGTGCTCCGGAGAAAAACCCAAATGGAGCGATAATCAAAGGCGTTACTTTCAGTACAAAAGTAAGAATAATTATAACTAATAAGATTAGTCCTATTGTCTTTCCTGTTGAAGTTGCCATAATTAACCTCCTCGTCCATGCCAGGATACAATCACCCGGCATGGGATTGATTGTGTATTTTATGACGCGTTTGCGTTCATTGGTGTACCTCTAAAATCCCTTTTTTTCCATCGATACTTACGTATCAAAATGGGCGCAAAGAAAAGCATGGCTGCGTTTTGAATCAGAAGGGTAAGAACTGCAACGGTTGGAAATGTCAGGGGCTGATCCAGTTTAATATTTTTTAGCATCGGGGCAATGATAAAAGCTGTTAAAAGAATAAGTGAGAAAAGAACCGGTAAAGCATATTTTGGTATAGGTTCAGCATGTATTTTTAGACTAATTCTTGCATCAGCCGCAGTCTTTGTTCTCAATTCAGCTTGACACCTTGCCCGGGTCTTTTCCACCAGATCAGGTGAGGGGATTGGCTGCGGTATTGTTTTGATAGAAGCCCGGATTTTTTCCAGATTTTCCCTGAAATGAGCACAATTTGTACAAAACGCCACATGTTGTTCTAAAACATCCAGTTCTTCCAGGCTCAGATCCTTATCTGATGAATCAATAATCAAACGCTCGATGTCTTTACATGACATTTTACTTCCCCTTATATTGGGATTTTGTATGATATTTAGAAAGATCCAGCTGCAGTTGTTTGACAGTACGGTGCATCATGGACTTGACCGTGCCGATCGGAATCCCGAGGATGTCACTAATTTCTGCCTGCTTAAAATCGGCAATCTCTTTAAGCACGAATACACGGCGCTGTCGGTCCGGCAACTTTGCTAGAGCTTGAGTGATGTCTCTGCCTATTTCTGCCTGACTCACTTCATCTGACGAATTGGTTGTGGGCGCGCTGGGCATGGCAGAAAATAAGGAATTTTCTTTTTCAAAACTCATGCGTTTTTTTAAAAGAAATAATCGTCTTATACGTTTTTTGCGCAGCCCATCCCGGTGTAGATTGGCGACTATGGTAAATATCCAGGCTTTTATGCTTAACATGTTCACCTTCTCGGGCATATTTTTTACTATGCGGAGCCAGGCTTCCTGAAAAAGATCTTCTGCGTCTCCCCGGTTTTTCGTAAGGTAACAGGCGAAACTGAAGACAGCATTCTGGTATTTTTGGTACAGAATATCAAAAGTCGGGTCGGTTATCTGTTCTGGCTCATAGACGCATTCACTGTCATCAGTTTTCATGAATTCTCTATTACGTTCCGAAATTCATTATCTAAGACGTATGAGAAAGAAAAAAGTTCGACTTAAACAAAAAAATTGAGCTTATTTATTCAGCTGACCAGGAGGGCGGACGCCTTTTCCTATTCGTTTACCATCACCGAGCTCTTCGCGGGCTTTTTCTCCCAGTGCCTGGAGTCGTTTAACCACATCCGGATGTTTGTCAGCGACATTATGTTTTTCACATATGTCGTTTTCCAGGTCATAAAGTTCTATTCCAATTTCACCTCTTGCATAAGAGCCTGAGAGACCGTCCATCCCTGGTTTGACGCCTTGATAGGAGCGGTATTTGTGAGGGAAGTGTAGTTTCCACTTACCCAAACGGACGCACTGGAGCTGTCTCCCGTAGTAGTAAAAAAGATGGTCGCGGGGATTCGCGTCCGGCTTTCCCTCGAGCAAGGGAAGGATGCTGACGCCGTCAATTTTATGCTCTGGCAGCGGGGCACCGGTTATGGCTGCAAAAGTAGGAAGTATATCCATTGTTGCAGCGAGTTTGTCGCAAACTATACCAGGGGAGATAATACCGGGCCAGCGCATAATGCATGGCACTCTTACGCCTCCCTCCCAGGAGGTTCCTTTCCCTTCACGGAGGGGCAATGCTGATCCGGCATGGTTACCGAAATTCATCCAGGGGCCATTGTCGGTTGTAAACACTACAAGTGTATTCTGTTCAAGCCCATGTTTTTTAAGAGTCTTAAGTATTTCTCCTACAGACCAGTCAATCTCCATAATCACGTCACCGTACATGCCCTGCTTGCTTTTTCCGCGGAATTTATCAGAAACGCCCAGAGGCACATGGGGCATAGAATGAGGAACATAAAGAAAGAACGGCTGGTCTTTGTTTTTTTCGATGAACTTTACGGCGCGCTCGGTATAACGCGTGGTCAGCGTATCCTGGTCTTTAAGCGTTTTGAGCTCGGCAACTTTTTCGTTTCCGTCGATAAGCGGTAAAAATGGGTGCCTTGATTTATTATGTTCCTCTGGAGCAGGCTTGCCGTCATAGCCTATCGGCCACATATCGTTTGAATAGGGAAGACCCAGGTATTCGTCGAAGCCATGCTGAAGAGGGAGGAATTGCCTGTGATGGCCCAGATGCCATTTCCCGAATATGCCTGCTGCGTATCCCTTTTTTTTAAGAACTTCGGCTATGGTCTCCTCTTTGGAGTTTATACCCACTTCCGCCTGAGGGCCCAATGCACCAAATATCGATACGCGGTTTGGGTAACACCCTGTCATAAGCGAAGACCGCGAAGCGCTGCACACCGCCTGCGAGACATAAAAGTTTGTAAAACGCACGCCTTCTGCTGCCATCCGGTCAAGATTTGGTGTTTTAAATCCTCTGGCTCCAAAACAGCCTACATCAGCGTATCCCTGGTCGTCTGTAAAGATGACCACAAAGTTCGGTAATCCTTTCCTTGTACCTGAAGTTCGTCCACACTGGTTGAATGACGAGAAAGAAAGTGCCGCAGCACCCATCCCCAGAGTCTTGAGAAAATCACGCCGCCTGAATGAATGTTTCATGCCCGTTTCCCTCTGTTTAACTTCATTTAATTAAATATCTATAAATATGGGTATCATACATAAGTATTTTTTTCAATTCCTGCATTTTTAAAAAAAGGAGGAGTACATTCCTATCGAAAGCTATGTTATACTCATCAAAGTTGGTTGTTTTGTACGCAGGAGGGAGGAATGAGTACACCGGGCAAAGTGATATTCAGTTTAGCTTTCAGCCTTATGATTTTTTCATGGACAATTGGAAGTTGGAGCTCCGAGTTTGACGCTAAGGGAACAATAAGGCATTTTAGGCAAACAGATACTTTAGTGGAACCAAAGGTGATCCACCAAGTTCTTCCTGACTACCCTGATGAGTTGAGAAAGGAGGGAGTGGAGGGAAAAGTCAAACTCCAAGTTGTGATTGATGAACGAGGGAATATCCAGAATATCAAGATCATCCAGCCGCTTCATCCATACTTGGATTATTCGGCGGCTCAAGCTGTACTCCAGTGGAAATTTGAACCAGTGCTTAGAAAGAAAAAACCAATTCCCGTTAGAATCGTGTTAGTTATCGATTTTAATCCAGAATTACAGCGAATTTTGGAAGAAAATACAGAAACTCACAGAAGCTTTCTTCCTGGGATCTTACCACAAAAAGATTTACAAAGAATTCTTGAGCAGTGTGCTGTATATTGTAAAAAACTCACCAATTCGGCGCTTGATTTTATTTGTGAAGAGACGATCACGGACATTCATTATAACTTTTATACAGAGATAAATAGAAGCGGGATTTCTATAGAGCAACAAAAGAAGGTTGCCGATGACCTAGTCATTAGTGTTGTATCAAGAAGAAGGAGGTATAAGTGGAATCCTTTTAAGATAGAGAAATACAGATACACTTGTGATTACCAATTGATTAAAAAAGAAAATAAAATCAAACAAAGAAGGTTTATCATAAAGGGAAAGGATCACAAAGGTGAGGATCGGAAAGAGCTTTTCAAAGAGAAACGATTTTCTGCTCTCATACCCCTTTTTGCACCAATCAGACTTCTTGAGACTGAACGTCAAACCATGTTTCATTACAAAATCATAAAGGAAGAAAAGATTGAGGGAAATGAATCCTATGTAATCGAAGTCCAACCAAAACCCGGTGGTGCAGGAGGTATTCAGTATGCGAAATTATGGATTGATCAGGCCAATTTCCAAATCCTCAAGAGTGAGATTAAAGGCTTTCCGCTCAAAGGTTATGAGGACGTTTTTGAAGAAGCCATTCTTTTAAAGATAAAACCTGTCTTCACGATGACAACTTTTTTCCATGTTGAGAAAGAGGAAGTCTTGTTTCCAAGTCGCTCGACTGTTCTTATTGAATATCCTGGATTGGGCATACGTGTGACAAGCTTAAGATACAAAACTGAAATGACCTATAAAAAATACAAATTTTTCACTGTGGAAATAGACCACAAAATCATAAAAAAGATATCTGATGATTTCTTTTTTCAGAGTTATGAGAACAGAATTATATTAAGGGAGAATATTGAGTTTTTCCCTATATAATGAAATATATCTCATGTGGTTCAGGCGCTACTATCAGATTTTCAAAACAAATGAACAGAGTATAAGTTTATGAAAAAAATCAATGAATATCTTCGCTTTTTTTTCTTCTATTCTTAGTCCCACAAGCGGCAGAAGGCGGAAATCGATTTTCGGACACGAGATTTGACATTTCTAATTCCTCATGCAAAGAAGTTTGTTAATCGCTATGTTAGCCTCTTCTTCCTCTTGATCCTTGGCTCTGGCCTGAGCCTGCCAGGCCCTGCAATAACTGGCATAATCATCGACAAAGTCTTCATCAGTAAAGATGCAACTATGCTCAACCTCCTTCAGTTACTTGGATGTTCCCTGCAGTACTACAATAAGGATATAAAAATTGTAAAACTTCGAATTGTAAGCGAATTAGGATGGAACTTTATGGAGTATCCCCGGTTGACAGCAAATTTTTACTCTGGTATAAGTCAGGTTATATTATGTTAAAAAGAATTAACTTACTCCGCCGGCAAAAGGAAAATAAATATAATTCGCTTTAATAATAAAGGAGCCATTTTATGAATGAAATAATTTATTTACCGGAATTGACCATTAAAACATTATCAAAAAAATCTACCATCACTGTGGTAGCAGGGAAAGCAAGAGCTTTGTCAACAGAGGACCCTGATTTTGTCAGGGCGGACATTGGTGAGCTCTGTGCTCCCGGGCTTTTCCCGCCGGGCTATAGGGAAAGCCTTGAGGAAACAGCCAAGTCAGTTTTAAAAGAAGGAAGGATTGGTTATACAGTGCCCGACGGTGACAACAAGCTTAAAAAGCTAATTTTTAAGCACTCCATACCCGAAAACCTTCGGGACTTGATTCTGGAGCAATTTCAGGATGACGCCAAAAAACAAGGCATCGATTTTGAAAAGTATAAAGAAGACAACATGCAAAAACATGTGGCTGTTACTCACGGAGGAACCGGTGCCCTCGGAGCTTCCGTCTCCACGTTCCTTACTGGCCAGAAAAATCTGATTCTCGTCAACCAGAGGACCTGGCAGAACCACAACCTGATTGTAGACATGCACGGCGGTATGATCTGGCCTGTGCCGTTAATCAATGAAGAAGGCAAGGTGGCTGATCCTGATTCCATTCTTAAGCTCTGCCATCCGGTTAAAGATAAAATAGCTGCTTTCCTTTTTACTCTGATTAACAATCCTGATGGCGCCGTAGTCACAGACCCGGGTGAACAGGAGAAGCTGGAGACGATTATTCGGGAGATCGATGTCCCTATGATCTTGGATGTGGCGTATCATAAGCTTGTATTTGACGGAAAAGAAGCCCAGCCATTCTCTCGTGATATTCTTTGTAAAACAGTAGTTTGCGGCACCTATTCTAAAACCAGACAGATTCCCGGCGAGCGTCTGGGATATATATCTTGCCTTGATCCGCGTGTGGTTCGTTATGTATATTTTTACAACCGGTCCCACAGCGGGTGCCCTTCAGTAACTTCCCAGAGAGCTTTAATCGCACATTTTTTGAAATATGAAACAGCTCCTGATGAAATAAAAGAATACAAGGAAAATCTTCTCAATGAAATTGAGACCAGAAGAAACATTCTGGTGGATAAAGTAAAAGAAATGTTAGGCTGGGAGATGAAAAACCCCGGTGGCGCCATTTATGCTGTCATTCCTTTGCCAGTAGAGCTGGTAAAAAAGTTCGGCGATGTAGATCAATTCAGTATTGACCTGGTTGACAGAGGAAAGGTCAGCGCTATTTCCGGGACTGTTTTTGAATTCCGGGTTCGCCCAAAAGATAACGGCTATGAAGTTTACACCCCGGCTCCGACCGATCCTGAAGTTTCTTACCTCCGTTTCTGCTTTGGTTTTACTCCCACTGACCGGATCGAGTTAGCTGTAAAGCATATCAAGGAATTTATTTCTAATCGCTGAGCAGAAGTGAAAACCATGGAAGTAAATAAAGACAAACTCATCCACTGGCTTCAAGAGCTCATTCGGATTCCAAGTATCACCGGTAAGGAAGAAGCCATTTCCAAATATGTCACCCAGGAGCTCACTAAAATAGGCTTTAATCCTCAGGTAAAAGAAAATAATGTCTATTTTGAGGTAGGCGATGGGTCAAAGTCGCTTCTACTCAATGCTCATCTGGATACAGTTGATGTGGGCGGTGATTGGAAACATGATCCTTTTGGAGCTGTAATGGAGGAGGGGAAGATTTTTGGCAGAGGAGCAAGCGACGATAAAGGGAATATTGCCGCTATGCTTGAAATTGCCAGCCTTGTTAAAGACAGGCAAATTAACGGGCGCCTGATTTTTACATTTACTACAGGAGAAGAATTTGGAGCCAAGCTGGAGGACAAGGGAAGTTATATTCTTTCCAAGGTGTTAAAAGCCGATAAAGCCCTGGTGCTGGAACCTCAGAACGATGTTGAAGAAAAAAGAGCCAATATCATCTATGGCTGCCGCGGAATTGAGAATATCCTTGTTCACATCAAAGGGAAAGGCTCCCACACCGGTTACCCGGAGCGAGGTGTAAATGCCATTTCTAAAGCTGTTGAGGTGCTGGCTAAATTAGAAAAACTCGACTTTTATAAAGTTATGGCAATAGACCAGGAAATCAGAACAATATGTATGCCAATTCGCATCAACGGAGGAGCCGATATTTTCCTTGTGCCAGATAAGTGTGAAATATTGGTTCACTGCCGAACAGCACCTGAAGACAATATAATCGTAGATCAGGTGAAAAATATCTGCCAGGAAATTTGCGGCGAGGATTTCGAAATTGAAAATCCATACAGTGCCCCTGGCTATATTGAAGACCCTGATGATCCATTGGTGGATATTATCCGCCAGGAAGCAAAAAGTTTTAACTTCACTACTCAAACCAGGTTTGCCGGCGGCAGGATTGATGCTTCTATCTTTAAAACAGTAGGCAGTATTCCTTCTTTCTGTATGGGTGTTGGAAATCGTGACCAGATGCACGTAGTGGAAGAATTTATTTCCCTGGAAGAATTTATTACATGTTCAGAAATGCTCAAGAATGTTATTTTTGCCTACTTCAGCTAAAAAGAGGAGGAGAGGATGTTTAAAGACATAGAAGAGGCACTTCGTTTTATCAAGGATAAAAAAGTTGTAATGATTGACCTGAAAACTGCGGATCTACCTGGCCGCTGGCGCCACATGGTCTATAAGAGCGGGCATAACGACGAGAAAATATTCACTGAAGGGACAGGTACGAGCCTTACTTCTTATCCTGGCTTTAAAACCATGGAAAGTGGTGATATGACTATTAAGCCAGATCCTACTACAGGTTTCCTCGATCCCTTTGCGGAAGTGCCGACTCTCTGCTTTATCTGCGATATTTTCAATAACGACGGTACACCTTTTGAGCTTGACCCCCGTTACGTAGCCAGAAAAGCTGAAAAATACCTGGCCCAAATGGGCCTTGGTGGATACAGCCTGTGGGGTCCTGAGATTGAATTCTATCTTTTTGATGAAGTCCGTTACGGCACGGACATTCAAGGAGCCCGGTACTGGGTAAATTCCTCCGAGTCCTACTGGAATACCTGGGAGGAAGGAAGTAAAGGCTACACTCTACCTTATACTAAAGGATCTCAGGCAGACCTGCCCCGGGACCAGTTCTGCAATTTGCGCAGCCATATCGTTCAATACTTAGAAGAAGTTGGGGTGCCGATTAAATACCACCACCACGAATCAGGTTCACCAGGGCAGATGGAGATAGAAGCTTACTTTACACCTCTTGTTCAAACTGGAGATAATGTGTTCAAGCTAAAGTATATTATCAAAAATGCAGCCGTAAAATTTGGTAAAACCGCCACTTTTATGCCGATGCCTCTCTTTTCTGAGTCAACCAACGGCATGCATTACCATCAGTATATTACCGATGGTAAAAAATCTCTCTTTTATGACCCTAAAGGTTATGGAGGGCTTAATAAGAATGGCCTGGCGTATATTGGAGGTATCCTCTCCCATGTCCAGGCCGTTATTTCTTTGACTAATGGAAGCACCAATTCTTACAGGAGGCTGGGAGGCTACCGGGCAGCGCCAAATTATGTCTTTTTCTCAGTGGGCAACCGAACTGCTGCTGTCCGTATTCCCTCTTATGCCATAAATGAAAAAGAAGCCCGTGTCGAGTTTCGTATGCCTGATGCAACCGGCAATCCTTATCTATCTTTAGTAGCCATGCTTATGGCGGGATTAGATGGCATAGAAAAGAAAATTGATCCCACTAAGGCAGGATTCGGACCTTTTGAAAATAATTTTAATGTCCAGGAAGTTGTGGATAAGTATAAATTATCCAGTGCACCCAATACGCTACAGGACGCTTTAGCTGCCCTCGAGAAAGACCATGATTTTTTAACTAAAGACAACATTTTCCCGGAAGAACTGGTTAAAGCCTGGATCAAAGTTAAGGAAGAGCTTGAGATCGCGCCGCTGCAGAAGCGCCCTCACCCTTACGAATACGACCTCTATTACGATCTATAGGGGACGGGCTAAGCTAACCTTCTGGTAATTAAAATATTTAACTGAAAAAATTTTTAAAATGATCCTGAAATATTGTATCGCATGGATAATTATGCCGGTAATTGGGATTATAAATGGCGTCATTAGACAATTAGGATATGGAAAGCTTGTGGGCGAGTTGCTTGCACATCAAATCTCGACGGCGACTGGAATTATTTTGTTTGGTATTTATGTGTGGCTTCTCAGACTTAAGTGGAGAATTGATTCAGCAGAACAGGCTATTATTATAGGGTTTATATGGTTAGGTCTTACCATTGTATTTGAGTTTATCTTTGGACATTATGTAATGAAACATCCTTGGAGCAAACTTTTTCATGATTATAATATTCTTGAGGGCAGGATGTGGATACTTATTTTAATTTGGATCACAATTGCGCCTTATGTCTTTTTTAAACTAAGAGCATAATTCGGGAATTAATTAAGCTAGCCTTCTGTTATTAAGATAATTTATCTTTTTTTCACTCCAAAAAATAGCTTAAACAAGCATTTTTAGGGCCAAAATTACTGCTTTAAGAGAAATTTAGACTTCTTTGGCCTTAGTAGACAGGATTCAGAACACTTCCAAACCAGCAAAAAATAATGGACGGTATTCACCTGATCTGGCTAAGAAATGGCTGTCACTTATATAGCTCAAGCCGCTGCCAACAAACAGGGATAATTTATTGGAAAGCTCCCAGTTTAAAAATCCCCGAAGCATAAAAACATGCTGATCAATTTCTCCCTTTCTGCTCCGGAATATATTTTTATTGTCCATATACATATAGCCGATGTCAGTGTTTAAATAAAAACGGCCCAGAGGGACTGAGATTCCGTAAAAGCCGGCATATGTGAGAGACTGGGTTATGTCCTTGTAGATATTGATCCCGCCCAAAGCAACAATTGAGTATAAGTTCCTCACAGTGAATTTCACACCACTATTTATTCCGCTTATGTTGTTGGCCCAGCTGATCCATTTAATCCGTCCGTCAAATTTGGAGATGTTGACCAGACCAACTGGGACTCCCGGGGTTTCTTGCGAGTAGTTGAACAACCCCAGTTGAAACCCGTTCATTTCTCCGGCTGCATTAAAAATTCCTATCTGGGCTCCTGTTGAATAACTTGTCACATTAAATGTCCCGACTTGAAGCCCGGAAAGCTGGTCGCCTACGATATTAAATCCTCCGGCTACCTGTAATCCCTTAAAAGTTCCACCGGTAATATTAAAAGCGCCGGTTGTTTGCAGGCCGATATTGTCTTCTCCCGTGATGTTGAAAGCGCCGGTTGCTTGAATTCCCCTGAAGCTCTCACCCGCAACATTAATAAGGCCTGAAACCTGCAGCCCTCGAAAGGTTTCTCCAACAACATTTATTCCCCCGGTTGCTTGAATTCCATAAAATTGGTTTCCAGTGACATTGATGAGTCCCGAAGCCTGCAGCCCTCGAAAGGTTTCACCAACAACATTTATTCCCCCGGTTGTCTGAATCCCCCGAAACTCGTTTCCAGTAACACTGATGAGTCCTGAAGCCTGAAACCCGTGGAGGATTTCTCCGCATACACTGATGCCCCCGGATATCTGGAATCCCGATAATCTTTCACCTGCTACACTAAAAACGCCTGCAATTTGAGCACCAATAACATCTTCCCCGGATACTCCGATCAAACCGGCTAGCTGCACTCCTATGAGTTCCTCCTCAACCGCTGAGGCAAGGCCAGCCAGGTCAAGTCCGCGAACATAGCCTACATGGCCGTAAAACAATGAAAGGTTAAAGTTGACCGAGTCGGATTTGGATTGATTGATGGAAACAGGATAAAAAAGAGAGAAATTGACAAGGTGATGTCTGGAGCGGGGTTCGGAATCGGGTTCTTCAGCGAGAAGAGAAAAATTTAAACCTAATAGTAAAATTAAAAATACGGTCCATTTATTTTTCATTAACTTCTCCTGACTCTATTTAGACGAGTAAACCACATTTTCTAATTTACAGCATTACTAAATATTATAACGAAAAAAGTTCCCTAATGGTTCATAATTTTCTAAAGATGTCGTTATGGAGAAAAAGTTGTTTGTTGTTTATCTCATTGTTATTTCTTTCTGGGAGGCGGATTATTTTTATTCACTTGGAATATATCACTAAATTTCATTTTTTGGGAAGAAAAAGGAGGTCTTTATCGTCCAATCTATATAATAACTTAGGTATTAAATAAGATAAAATGTGTGTGGTATTAAACACCTTTACTCTTTTGGGATTTCCTCAGATAAAAAACACAGGAGGTAAATTTGAAAAATAAAATTATGTCTGGTTTTCTATTCTTATCAATATGTCTGTTTTTAAACATGTTGATTGCTGCTCCCGGAGTCCTTACAGCAGAAGAAAAAAAGCAGGGTCTTGATGAGAGAGTCAGAAATTTTCTAAATAGCCACAAATACAGCTGGAGGGATATGAATGTTCCCGAATCTGACGGAAAAGTGCTCTATGACATTATTTTTAAGAATAAATACAAGAAAGCGCTTGAAATCGGAACATCCACAGGACACTCTGGCGTTTGGATTGCCTGGGCACTCAGTAAAACCGGAGGCAAGCTGATTACTGTTGAGATCAATGAAAGGCGTTATAGAGAGGCCTTAGCGAATTTTGAAGAAGCTGGTCTTTCAGATTATATCGATGCAAGGCTTGCCGATGCCCATGAACTGGTTCCGAAGCTTAAAGGTCCTTTTGACTTTGTTTTTTGTGATGCAGACAAGGGGTGGTATAAAAATTACCTGATTGCGGTCTTGCCAAAGCTTGAAGTTGGTGGATGTTTCACCGCTCATAATGTATCAGGAAGACGGGGAAGACGTCAGTGGGGTATTGGAGAATTTGTGGATTATCTGGAGAGCCTTACCTACATGGAAACAACGTATGACCAGTCCGGCTGGTCCGGCATTTCAATTAGCTATAAGAAATCTGATAAAGTTCAATGACTTCTATCAGACCGATGTTGAAAACTTTAAAAAACTGCTGGATGAATCTGGCTTCTCTCTATTTAAGCCTTTAAAACTGGACGATAAATAACAAGAAGTTTATTGTCTCTGTAATAAGAATTGGGGCATCGCCGTGATGCTCCAATTTCTATCAAAAGCAGAAAAGGAGGCTGAAAAAAAGTACTTGCATCACATCATCATAGAAGGGGTTTGATTCATCAAACCCACTATATAAACAAGGGGATAAAAAAGGGGGCAGGCTGCTTCTTTTTCATTGTTCAAGATTTGAATCCAAAATTTCTTTCTTATAATATAAGGGAACATTATGTTAGTTTTTAATAGAAGTGTTTGTTAGGTGGGATTATTAATGGAAGATATCAAGATAATTGACATGGACGCAGATAATATAAATGAATACGGATTCTGTTGTCTAAACAATACTAAGCATGAAGGATATAGACGAAAAACTGGTTGGTTAAAACAGCGTTTTTCTGAAGGCATAAAATTAAAAACGCTTTACTCGCCTGAAGAAGGGCCTCTCGGTTATATTGAATATATCCCGGGCGAATATGTTTGGAGAGCCGTTGAAGCAAGCGGATATATGGTTGTTCACTGTTTATTTAATATATATAAAAAGTATAAGGGAAAAGGCTATGGGTCACTTTTGTTAAAAGAATGTATCCGGGATGCAAAAAAGGAAAACATGCTTGGTGTGGCAGCAGTCACTCGTAAAGCCCCATGGATGGCAAACAAGGATTTATTCCAAAAAAATGGATTTGAGCTTGTTGATAAAGCGCCGCCAGATTTTGAGTTGCTCGTGAAAAAATTCAATAAAAGTGCACCTTCACCACAATTTAAAGGAGATTGGGATAAAAGATTGAGTCAGTATAACAAGGGCCTGACGATTATTCGGTCGGACCAGTGTCCTTACCTTGAGAAATGGGTTAATGAAATAAGTGAGACTGCGCAGAAAAATTTTGGCTTAAAGGCAAAAATAGTCGAACTAAAGACATGCAAGGATGCTCAGAATGCCCCTTCCGCATTTGCAGTTTTTAGCTTAATATTTAACGGGAAACTTCTCGTTGACCATCCTATAAGCAATAAAAGGTTCATGAACATCATGAATAAAGAGTTAGGAAGAAAGTAAAATTGAATTGGGATTGGACCGAAATAACTGATTTTTTGTCAATAACACAGCCTGTGTTTTACAGCCAGGACTAAATATTTACTCATACCGAAGCGAATCCACCGGATTAGCCATAGCTGCTCTTGCGGCCAGGAAGATTGTGGTTAATACAGCGATGGTAAAAGATATAACTCCGGCCAGAAAGAAATACTGCGGGCCCAGGGAAATGCGGTAATAATAAAAATCAAGCAGTGCCCTCATAGCAAGATAGGCAAGCGGCCATCCGATGATATTTGCAATTCCGACTAGCCAGATGAATTCCTTTATCACAATACGAATGATCTGAGCCACACTGGCTCCCAGGACCTTGCGGATACCGATTTCTTTTGTTCTCCGGTCGACTGTGATGGATGTAAGCCCGAAGATACCCATGCAGGCGATAAGCACCGCCAAGGCAGAAGAATACCCTACGATAGCCCCCCATCGTTTCTTTTCGTTATACAAAGATTCCAGGTAATCATCCAGAAAGGAGTAGAGAAATGGTTTATCCGGCTGCATGTCCTTCCAGGTGTTCTCAAGCAGCGATAGTGTCCTCGTGATATTCTCCGGGGAAATTCGCACCAGCATGTAATTTATCCCCCAGGTTGGGCTTATATGATGCAGGGTTGGAGAGATGCCGCGCCTGAAATTTTCGAAATTGTAATCCTTGACAACACCGATGATTGTAAGCCGTTTATAGTACCCTTTCAGCGGCATCCCGATTGGGTCCTCTATGTCCAGCTCTTTGACCAGCTTTTCATTAACGACCACACTCTGTACATCAGTGGGAAATTCGGGTGAGAAGCTTCGTCCCTGGATCACTTTTATATCCAAGGTTTTGAAGTAATCATAATCCACGCGGTTTTGAATGACATCGATCTCGCGGCCGTCTTTTTTAAAAGGATAAGAAGCCACATCGTCAAAAATCGCATGGATTCCTGTTATAGCAAGTATATTCGTCTGCTGGTTCAGGCGTTCACGGAAAATCTTCAGGATATTGTTGCTCACCTTGGAATTTTCTGCCTGGGTTTTGATAAACACAACACCTTCTTTGTTGAAACCGGGATCTCTGTTAAGCATAAAATTTATCTGGCGCCCCATAATGATCGTGGATATAATGAGAAATACGGAGAGGGTAAATTGAACCACAACAAGGACTCTGGTCATTAGATTTTTACCTCCGATTTTTAACTTTCTTTTGAGAATTTCCACAGGCCGGAACCTGGATATAACCAGCGCGGGGTAACTTCCTGACACAAGACCTACGATTAAGATTAAAGCCAGCATAGCCAGGAGATTTATTGGCTGAGCTAATTCCTTCAGGCTTAAAGTTTTGCCTGCAAGTTGATTAAATATCGGAAGTACTATCTCTACCAGAGCGAAACCCACGAGCATGGCAATGCTGGTTATTATCAGAGATTCTCCCCAGAACTGGTGGATGAGCTTTTTGCGGTTAGCGCCCAGAACTTTTCGCACGCCGACTTCTAATGACCTGGTTGAAGCCCGGCTAATAGAGAGATTCATGAAATTGATGCATGCGATGACAAGCACAATAAATGCGATTCCGGATAGGATAAAGATGGAGCTTAAGTTGGGAGAGCCTTTGACTCGCGGGTCCAGGTGGACACGTTTTATTTCCTGCAAGCCGAAGGAAAGAGGAAGACCTTCTCCTATCCACTCGTTACTCTTTCGCGCTTGCTCTATAAAAGAGCCATAATACAGTTTGGTAAAAGCTGGAAATCTTCTCAGTATGGTCTCCACGGAATTTCTGTTTTTAACAAGAACATAATTCGTCCATCCAAAAGCCACCCAGTTATCGCGGAATCCTCCTTCCATCCTGAGGGCTCTTGCGCTTTCCATATCGATCAGGATGTCGAAGTTAATGCTGGAGTTTGGAGGGGCTTGTTCTGCAATCCCTGTAATAATAAAATCGTTACTGTTCTCCCCACTGATAAGGGTCAGGATTTGGCCGATGGGATTTGTTTCTCCAAAATATTTTCGTGCATGATTTTTTGTTAAGACCATGGAGTTTGCCTGGGCGAACACGGAAGACGTACTCCCCATAATCAAAGGAAAGGAAAAAGCCTGAAAGAATGGCTTGTCCACCATGGTGATTTTTTCAAAATAAAGATTTCCTTCTGTTTTAATGGTGGCGGTTTTGTTTTTTACCCGGATGGAATGCGTGATTTCCGGAAAATATTCTTCCATGGCAGGACCCATTGGCAGAGTGACAGCATGGGACTGCCTTTGGATACTTCCGTCCGCTTCATGCCAGATAGTGTAAACACGGTACAGGTTCTTTTCGTTTTCATGAAACCGGTCGTAAGAGAGTTCATTTTGAACAAAAAGGAAGATCAGAATGGCGCAGGTAAGGCCAACAGCCAAACCCAGAATATTTATAGCTGAATAGACTTTTTGTTTTTTCAGGTTGCGGAAGGCTATTTTTATATAGTTTTTAAACATAGTTCTATCCTCCAGATTTAATTTATTAGCAAGAAATGTACCACTTTAATCAAACAGGGTAGGGTTTGTGGTTTCTCAAGAAGTTTATGTAAAAAGTGTCCGCTGGCATAACACTTGGTGTACACAAACGAACAGTTATGCTTTTTTTTGCTGAGAAAATCCTTTGATATGACTGACTTATTAGAAAACTTGAGATATGAATAATTCAGATTAATTATTTCACGACTTTTTCCCGATCTTCAGCACCCGCCATAATCCGACACCGGTTATGACGGCAAAAAGGCCGAAGATGATTCCTCCCAAAAGGGCAGCCTTTGGTTCTTTCTCGCCCAGGTTCGTCCCGATAAAGGCTATGGTGAACCCAAAAAAGAACACCCAAATTCCAAGCAATATCCATTTCCAAAAGGGAATGGGGATTCCGCGATCTTCCATCCATATCTTGAACCCTATCACGGTTAAACAGGTAAAAACACCTTCCAGAAACCAAAAAAGTCCGCTGTTGAAAAAATGCATGATCTGCCTCCTTTAGAATTCGATGAAATCTTCTGCGCGGAGCCACCAAGGTGGGGGTCTATAGGATGCGTTCTCTCCACCGAGTGAGGGAAAGTAGTATTTTTGGGGATCTGGTCCAGGATAGAAACGTTTCTGAAGTCCGGTGAGAACACTGTGTGAAATCCCGGTAGGATCGTTGACAGAAACTTTGAGGGCGGCTTTGTGAAGCCAGTTGGATTTTCTTGTGTAGGGACAAACGGCAACACATATCCTGCACCCCATATTACCTAGTTTTGAGGACCAAAAGGTATGGCATTTGGCTGTGTCGATCTGGTATCTAAAGTAACCGCGAACCTCAATTCTATCGCCCGTAGGAATCGCACCGCTCGGGCAGTTTTCCGCACAGATTTTACAGGTTTTACAGAAGCTTTGAATCCCGATATCTATCGGCTTGTCTGGAATAAGAGGGAGATTAGTAGTGATGACAGCCGGTCGAATATTGCATCCCAGTTCAGGAGTGATAACAATTCCGTGCCGTCCCTGCTCCCCGAGCCCTGCATCAACAGCGATGGGGGGCACCATCAGGTCATAGTCCGTTCCTGGGGTGTGAGGCCTGGCCGCATAGCCGAGTTGTTTGATAAAAGACGCAAGTCTGAAGGCGATTATTCTTGACCGGGAATAAGCATCATTAGAGGTTCCATAATTAGGATTGGCGTACATCGGATCCCAGGACATGGGAGTTCCTACTACAATAACATATTGCCAATGTTTCGGAACCTCAAGAGGCTTATCCGGTTCAAATCCTCTCCCTCTCATCGGATACAGATAGACCCAATCCGGATTAAGTTTGGCGATGCCCACAAGAGTTGATCCCAGCTCATGGGCAATTTTTTTTATGAGTTTTGATGTTTTTTTTGCGCTTTTCATTTTGAGAGGTTCCGAAGAATCACCAAAGCGTCTTCTGCTCGGAAAATCAGATTTTTCCGGAGGTTGATTTATGCGAGTGGGCGAGACAGCACCCATGGCGTTTGACCAGGCTGAGGCGAGGATGAATTTATCCCTGTATTTGCGATAGTCTGCCCTCTGTTTGGGGAAGATTTCTTTCATCAGATAAAGATCTTGATCCAGGACATCAGGATGTTTCCTGTAATATTCTTGAAGATGTTCAGGCAGTCCTTCGATTCCTGTTTTGTCTTTCCAGTATCTCATGAAGTCTCCTCGTCTGTAAAAAATGACATCAGTACGGGCATCCGTTCTGCTGGTTGGTCCCACTTTTTTGTAGTGGGGAAAATCGTGTGCGTATCTTTTTCTATTAAATGTTTGCTGAGCCCCTTCGTGGGTTTCCCAACCCGTATAAGACTCAGGATCTCTTCCAGCCTCATATCCAAAAAATCCGAGGCCAACACTTCCCATGGCAGCGCTGGCCGCCCCGGTTGCTTTTAAAAATTGTCTTCGATCCACCGGACCTCCTATATAGCTCTAATTTTACGTCTGGATAATCATAAAATATTATGTTGAAAATAAGCAAGGAGTTCTTAATCCTGGTAGGTATTGCGAATGTTATTTCCTTAGGACTCGCTTTTTTTAGCGTCTTAACTAAAATATCTACTTGCCAAACATTAAAAACTGTCGAAATATACAAAGTACAATATTAATAAATCCACCATCCTAAACTGTTAGGCTCATCTCTTACCAGACGTTTTATTTTCCTTCCATTGACAATGCCTTTTTTTGTTTGATAGGCTTATTCCAGTATATCAGTGGGAGAATAAAGAAATAAAACAATAGCATGGTAGATCAAGATCTTAAGATCGACCTCGGTGCAGTTCAGGAGGCTTTGGTTATACCTTTGTGGGCACGAGCAAAAGATGCGGAGAAGAACAATCCCATAGTAAATGATATTTATGCGAGGGACATCATCACAAGGATCGACTATGACTTCTCGAGGTTTGAGACAAGGTATATGGAGAACCATCAGCTTGTGTGGCCCATAAGAGCCTACAACTTCGACAACTGCGTCCGAGAATTTCTTGTACACAACAGTAACGCTGTGGTGGTCAATATTGGAGCGGGTTTGGATACCACGTTTCAGCGGGTTGACAACGGAAGTGTCCTGTGGATCAACATCGACCTGCCAGATGTTGCTGCTTTGCGGCAGAAGCTGATTCCGGATTCAGAACGAGAGATAACGATTGCCAAGTCTGTATTTGATTTCACTTGGATAAAAAACATAGCCCAGCAGACTGAGGACCGTTCCATTCTGTTCATGGCTGCTGGTGTCTTGTGCTACTTTGAAGCTTCCGAGGTTGAAGCCCTGTTCCGCAAACTTGCCGACGCTTATCCTTCGGCTCATGTTTTATTTGATGCTATGTCGCGGTTTACGGTGTGGGTGTCGAACAGGACAGCTTTAAGAAAAAGCGGAATGGACTCCTCAGCGCTCCTTAAGTGGCATCTTAAAAAAGCCTCCCGCCTCAGAAGATGGGTAGATTCAATCAAAGTCGTTGAGGAATATCCCATGTTTACGAGAGTGCCGGTCAAAGAAGATTGAAGTAAGAAGTTGATCCGGGATATAAAAATAGCGGGTCGCCTGCGTTTGTATAACATGGTTCATGTGCAACTCTGACAGCGGGCGCTAAATTCGTTTAATGTCATCTTGTTGTAAGATGCTGGATGAAAAATCGAGGCAAAGACTCAGATTTAGGCATCAATCGCAAAAAGGAATATCTTATCCTTAAAAAGCAGCAGGGAAGACAACCATTTGGCCCCTCTCAGCGTCTATAAGCTATAAGAATCAGTCTATTGTCAGGAGGAATTTGAACATGCTTAAAAACTACTTAAAAATTGCCTATCGGAATATCAAGAAACACATGGGCTACAGCTTGATCAATGTCGCAGGCCTGGCCATCGGGATGGCCTGCTGCATTCTGATTCTGCTCTTTGTGTTCGATGAGCTGAGCTATGATAAATTCCATGAAAACCACGACCGCATAATCAGGGTCACCCGAAAATGGTTCAACGAGGACGGTGTGGTCAATCTCCACCTCGGACATGTTGCTCCTCCTGTCGCCCCTCTCCTCAAAAACGATTTCCCGGAGATTATTCATGCGGTTCGTATAATTGGGATAGGAGGACTTCTTGTCGGCAACGACTCCGCATTTTACGAGGAAACCCGGTTCTTTTTTGCCGAAGAGGATATTTTCAAGGTGTTCACATTTGATATGATTGCCGGTGATCCCGAAACAGCCCTCCGGGACCCCTTCAGCGTCGTTATCACCGACGAGATGGCTGAGAGATACTTCGGTACAGAGGATCCGATCGGAAAGTCGTTGACAATCCAGGCTTCATCCCAAAAAGCGGATATGAAGGTGACGGGGGTCATCAAACCGCTTCCTCACAATTCCCACTTCCACACTGATTTTCTGGGATCGTTCAAAACGTACGAGGCTGTGGTAGGGGACAGGGAATTGCAGAGCTGGGCGAGCAACAACTATGCCACCTATCTTCTTTTGCCCGAGGATTATGATATAAATAGACTGAAAAGCCAGCTCGACCCCTTTATCGACAGGCACATGTCCGAGGGGAGGAGTGCGAGGACCAAGCTCGAACTTCAGCCTCTTACCGACATCCATCTTTATTCCCATCTCGACTCCGAGATCGAAGCCAACAGCGATATCACATACGTGTATGTGTTTTCCATCATTGCTTTGTTTGTCCTGTTGATCGCCTGTGTCAACTTCATGAATCTGGCTACCGCCCGCTCGGCCGGCCGGGCCAAAGAGGTCGGTTTGCGCAAAGTCATCGGGGCCCAAAGGCCTCAGCTCATCCGGCAGTTTTTGAGCGAATCCATCATCACGGCGGTCATCTCTTTATTGATCGCGCTGGGTATCGTTCTTTTGGTCCTCCCGAAATTCAATCAATTCGTCGGCAGGGATTTGTTTTTGAACATCTCGGAAAATATCTCGCTGTTCTTTTTCCTGTTTTTCATCGCGATTTTTGTCGGTCTCGTTTCCGGCATTTATCCGGCAGTCTTCCTATCTGCCTTCAAACCCGTGCGGGTCCTAAAAGGCAATCTGGATGCGGGGAGAAAGGGATTATCCTTCAGGACCGTGCTTGTCGTGTTCCAGTTCGCTACATCTATCATATTGATCATCTGCGTGGGTATTGTCTCCAGCCAGTTGGACTATATGCAGTCCAGAAATCTCGGTTTCGACGAAGAGCATGTGGTCGTCCTCCCCAGTAGCCCGGCTATCATCTTCCGTTTGGAGGGCTTCAAGACACGCCTCCTCCAAAATCCGAATATTCTGAGCGTTTCGGCCGCTAAAAGGGTTCCCTCGGGCCGGCTTCTCGATTCTTCGGGAGCCCGCGTGTTGAGTGGAGAGACAAGCCAGCCGATCAATTTCCGCATCGCCCAACTGATGGTGGACTACGATTATATCCCGACCTTTAAAATGGAGATGGCGGCCGGCCGGAATTTTTCCAGGGATATGGGAACAGATCCCGACCAGGCGTTTATCCTCAACGAGGCGGCTGTCAAGAGAATCGGCTGGAAATCGGCGGAAGAGGCCATCGGTAAAGGATTCGGATACGGGCAGCGAAATGGACAGATTACCGGAGTGGTAAAAGACTTCCATTTCGAATCCCTCCACCAGGAGATCTCCCCCATCGTGATGTTTCTGTCAAAGACGGACCTCGCCCAGATTTCTATCCGCATCGGCCCGGAAAACATTCCTCAAACTATGGCTTTCCTCAAAGATATTTGGGCGGAGCTTCGGCCAAACTATCCGTTTTCCTACTACTTTATCGATGAAAATTTCGACCAGCTCTACAGGTCCGAAGAAAACCTGCAAAGGATATTCAGCTATTTCGCCTTTTTGTCCGTGCTCATCGGATGTCTGGGCCTGTTCGGTTTAGCCTCCTATTCTGCCGAGCGGCGGACTAAAGAAATCGGAATCCGGAAGGTTTTGGGCGCATCGGCCACAGGCCTCGCCATCCTTCTCTCGAAAGAACTCACCAAATGGATTCTGCTGGCTAACGTGATCGCCTGGCCGGCGGCTTATTTGATCATGTCCCGATGGCTCCAGAATTTCGCCTACCGCTCGGGTATCGCCTTCGGAACATTTCTTATTGCAGGAGGCATCGCCTGGGTTATCGCATTTTTAACCGTCAGCTATCAAGCCATAAAGGCATCGCTCGCCGACCCCATTGCAGCGCTGAAATACGAATAGATTTTTTTATTGTTTCTCCTATCTGGAGAAAAAAATAATAGTAACATAGTATCTCTCTATTAAAGCAGATGTTAGTTTCTTGTTCTGAATAGCGAATACAACTGGTGCCCGAACGACTCCAAGAACACATCCCCGCGTTCTCAACCCGTCCTTGACATCTTTTTGCGTCGAGATTTATAATTCTTTACGATGGTTGGATGGGAAATCGAGGCAAAGACTCAGATTTAGGCATCAATCGCAAAAAGGAATTTCTTATCCCTAAGAAAGATAAAAAACAGTATTCAGTGTTGAGAAATATGGAGACATAGTTTAGATGGAAGAGTTGAAAAGATACAGACCAGTTTTAAGGGGAGAGTTCCCTTTTATAAATTTCTAATTTCAGGAGGACTAAATATGAAGAATTCCGCGAAAAAAAAGAAAAAGTTAATCTCTTTTGTTTTGGTTTTGGGAGCAGCAACAGCTCTTCATTTCCCTGGTTTAGCTCAAGTGACCGAGCTTATGCTTCTCGTTGAGAGAGTCTCGAAACAACTGGATTCGCACCCCAAGTATGACAGCTGGAAGGCCTCAGTTACATCTATTACAACCAAAGTGGATAAAAACTGGAAGCCGCAAAAAGTGACAACCGTAAAAAAAATAATTAAAGTATTT
>Ga0209979_1001767_pt1 | contig 22446 bp, 11 predicted proteins | sample AnhtaG_FD_183114 | JGI IMG/M metagenome (GOLD analysis project Ga0209979, IMG submission 183114) | Deep subsurface microbial communities from Anholt, Denmark to uncover new lineages of life (NeLLi) - Anholt_01485 metaG (SPAdes) (version 2) | ecosystem: Environmental > Aquatic > Marine > Oceanic...
CTCAAAAAAAATACAAAGAAATTAGGTAATTACTATAAACAGAAAAAAATTCATTCTTATGTTAAGGAAAATCTAAAAATTCATGATAAATTATGGAAAGCTTGTGGCAATAAATTTCTTTATCAATCGCTCCTTAATTCAGCAGAAAAAACCACCCTCTATGGCAATCAAGTTTTTTTCCTTACTAAGGGCTCAGCAAATAACCCCTCCCTTTTCAATAAATCATACAAGGATCACCTTGATCTGATGGAAGCCATAGAGAAAAGAGACAGTAATGCAGTTGAAAAAATTCTCCTTTCTCATTGGGGAAAAGGTTTTTTAGGTGAGGAAGACGCACATTTGGATAAACAATAAATAGATGAAGGAGGTGATGAAAAAAACTTATTTTACTTTTTCAAAAGGTTAAAAATCATCTTAAAAAGGAGGAAATTTATGATTAATCTAAAGCAAGTAAAAAAAATCTTTCTTTACTTGACCCTAATCGTCACAGCCTGCTTCCTGATGAACGGAAAAACATTCGCCCAGACAACCATGGTTATACTGGAAGGAACTGTTGCTGAGGAGGAAGGAACTCTTTTGCCTGGAGCAACTGTTTTAGCACGGAACGCGGAGACTGGTTATATGAGAAGCACAACGACTCGAACCGATGGAAGATATATCATCTCAGGGCTTCAACCAGGAAAATATGAAATCGAAGTGAGTATTTCTGGGTTCGGCACCCAGAAAAGAGAAGGGATGACATTTGCTATTGGTGCCCGCTTGACGATTGATTTCATCCTTAAGCCTGCCGCTCTTGAAGAAGAAGTGACTGTGACGGCCGAGGCACCCATGGTTGAGGTGACCAAATCAGAAGTAAGCGTTATTGTAGATCGGGTAAAAATCGATTCTCTTCCGCTGTTAGACCGGGATTTTTCCGGCCTGACGATCATAAAAGCAGGTGTCCAGGATGAACAATCAAATGCCCAGCCCTATGGGAGTGAAGAAATACTCATCGATGGCGTTTCCAATGAATGGGTTGGAAGGAACACTACCAATATGGAAATTCCCGCCGATGCTATCCAGGAATTCCGCGTCATGACTAACCAGTTCGAGGCTGAATACGGAAATGCGAGTGGAATGATCCGCAGCGCCATCACTCGCTCAGGGACAAATGACTTGAGAGGAAGGCTTGCCTTCTTCTACAGGGATGAAGTGTTCGATGATGTAGGTTACTTTGTCAAACATGATGAATACGAAGGACCTGAAGTCGATTACGAAAAAGAGAAATACTTACACTATAATTATTCCGGGTTTCTAGGCGGGCCGATAATAAAAGATAAAGCCCATTTCTTTCTTGCCTATGAAGGGCTCACTCATGAAGAATATTACACAATCACTTCACCCCTCGTGGAAAAGGAAACCCTACCGACCACTCAAGGGAACAATCAAGTTCTTGCAAAATTCAACTACCAGTTTAGTGAAAAGAGCCATCTATCTTTCCGTTACGGCTTGAACCGCCCCACTGAATATAATGCCGGTGCCGGCGGACTCTGGACTAAAACGACAGCTTGGGATCTTATAACAACAACTCATGATTTCCAGCTAAGCTGGACATACTACCCATCAGACAAAACGATGAACGAGGCCAAACTTCTTTACTCTTACCAATCCTATGGTGGTCACTCAGCATACGATGACAACAGTTATTTCATCCAAAGGCCTTCAGGCTTCTTCGGTTGCCCTGCAAATCAACCTCAGGAGATTCCAACATCAAGGTATCAATTCGTCGATAATTTCAGTCTCTTTCTCGCCAACCACAGCCTAAAGTTCGGCGTTGATGCTTCCTATGTTCATTTGGGCGGCTACCTTAATCAATATTTACCAGGACATTATATTTTTCTTACAGATGAACCTTTTGACCCAGCCAATTCCGCTACGTATCCTTTTGCACTTGTTACATCTCCTGCAGTCGCAGATATTGATAGCCCATATTGGGAGATAGGAGTCTTTGTCCAGGATTCATGGAAGGTTACTCCCAGATTAACCTTAAACTTCGGGCTCAGGTATAACTACTACGACGTCCAGTTTCTTGATATTGATTATTTTAACATCAGACACCTTAATCCCCGCTTCGGCTTCAGTTTTGATCCCATCGGGGATGGAAAAACCTCTATCAGAGGCGGCATCGGAACCTACTCCCAGAATCCTCAGTTGAATCTAGGACTTCTTATCGGAGTTCTGCAGCAACTCAGCATCCAACAAATCCTATATCCTGGTTATCCTGATCCCTCTGTTCCCAATCCTTTTATACCCGGAATTCCGCTTGGTGATGTCCCGCTTCAGTCCTATGAGGGTGAGCCTGATACAGTCTGTCCTTATACTATCCAGACAACTCTTGGCTTCCAGAGGGAGTTTATTACCGATCTTTCTATTGGTTTTGACCTGGTATGGTCAAGAGGCTACAAGTTCAGCCGTTCGGAAAACGACAATGCAGTCATTCCCGGTACTAGCTATCTCCGCCCGGATATGACAAAAGTAGATGTCATTGTCTGGAGGATGAACGGAAAGAGCGATTACAAAGCCCTGTATGTGACATTGTCCAAACGGTACTCTCACGGCTGGTCACTGGATATAGCCTACACTCTTGCTAGATCCTGGGCAGATGTTGAGAACGAGCAAACAGGACCCAATGATAATGAGCCGGATAATTGGGAGAGGATGTATGGTCCGAACAATTATGATGCCACCCACAGATTGGCTGTGATGGGTATTGTTGACTTACCCTTAGATTTTCAATTGAGTGGACTTGCTTACTATCGTTCTAAAACTCCCTGGACCGCATTTTATCAAGGGGATATAAACCTCGATGGTACTGCTACTGACATGGTAGACGAACACCGTAACACTCGCAGAGGATTTGATTCATTCTATCTAAATCTCAGATTGTCCAAATACGTAAATATTGGCCAAGTTCGCCTCCAGCTCTTTGCTGAGTCATTTAATGTTACGAATAAAGCAAACTTCGATTCTCCTTATGAAATTTATGCCACTCCTGGGTTTGGAAAGCCGATAGAGGCCGGCGCACCGCGACGTTTTCAACTAGGAGCACGTATCAATTTCTGAGAAGTTGGACTAACTGTAGAAATGGGGAATTCCCTTGAGGGGAATTCTCCATTTCTTGAAAGAGCCTCATTTACTTACTTTTTCTTCTCAGTTATAATTACTAGAGTTTGTTCCAAAGTGAGGGGATTAAAGCGCATGGAGTAAAAAAGATCTTTCAACTGTCATGGCGAGCGACTGAAAGGAGCGTGGCCATCTCATAGAAAAAAGATTCATTTCTTTTTTAAGAGATCGCCACGTCGTTTCACTCCTCGCGATGACATGGAATTCCGACACTTGGGGACAATACCAATTACTATCTATGCTCACAAAGAGAATCTTCCCTACATTCTTAATCTTTTCTCTAATGACTTCAGTCCTTTCTCTTAATACTGTACTATCCCAGGAATCATCACAACAGGAAAAAAAGAAAAAAGAGCCCTTAAGCAAGTGGTCAAAGCAGTGGCTGGAAGAAGTTTTTCCCTACATCATTTTTTTTAAATACAAAAATCCCTCTCTGCCTATCTTGTGCAAGGACATTAAATTGAAGAACGGCATGTTTTAGATGAATTGCTTAGGTAAATAATAACTTAAGATTGAGGCTGTTCAATAATAATGGTTATCTTTGAATGAATTTTGGGCGCAAAAAGGAGTCATGCTTTTGTAACTTATTGAAAAAATGATAGTTCCAAAAAAGATGAAAGGAAGGTAATAGTTTTTGAATTGTCAGAGTAATTCTTTATATATCAATAGGTTTCTATATTTTGAACAGGCATATAAGATTAAAAAGGAGGTAATCATGAAAAATGCATCTTTCAAATTCCTCGCAATTTTCTTGGTCCTTTCACTCTTCATTTATTCACCTTTGCCAGCCAAAAAGAAAGCTCCCATGGCCAACCTGAAAGATTTCCCTGAACATGTAGAGAAAGCAATGAAAGAGTGGAAAGTTCCAGGACTTGCCATATCCATCGTCAAGGATGGCAAAGTGATCTTTTCAGAAGGATTTGGCTTCAGGGATGTGAAAAAAGGGCTAAAAGTCACTCCTCAGACTCTTTTTGCTATTGGCTCTTCCTCGAAGGCTTTTACTGCTGCAGCGATGGGTATTCTGGTTGATGAACGAAAACTGGATTGGGATAAGTCTGTGCGAGAGTATCTTCCTTCATTCAAACTCAAAGATCCTTTTGCGACAGAGCGAATGACTCCTCGGGATTTAGTCTGCCACCGCTCTGGTTTACCCCGTCATGACTTAATGTGGTATAACTCTTCTGCAACTAGAAAAGAACTCTTTGAAAGACTGCAGTATCTTGAGCCAAGCAAGGATTTTCGCACGAGCTTCCAGTATCAAAACCTGATGTTTATGACTGCAGGTTATATGGTTGGTCAAGTCGCAGGAATGAGCTGGGAAGATTTTATCAAGAAGCGAATTTTTGAGCCGTTAGACATGAATAGCAGCAATTTTTCTGTGGAAGACTCCAAGAAGGCCCCGGATTTTGCCCTTCCTTACATGAAAAAAGAAAATAAGGTTCAGGAAATACCCTTTCGAAACATAGATTCAGTCGGACCGGCAGGCTCAATCAATTCCAGTGTTACGGATATGGCCAAATGGGTTTTGCTCAACTTAAACAACGGAAAGGTTGGAGAGAAACAGATCATTTCTGAAGCCTCGCTCAAACAGATTCATTCCCCTCAAATAGTTGTGGGAGAAATGTTTCCGGGATTTGATAAATACAATGAGATATTTTATCAAAGTTACGGTATGGGCTGGATGATTACTTCTTACAAGGGACATTTTTTGTTTCATCATGGAGGAGGGATTGACGGATTTACCGCGCTTGTTTCTTTTATGCCTAGAGACAAATTAGGGATAGTTGTTCTCACCAATTTAAATGGTAATTCTCTACCCTTTTTTGTCACTTTTAATGCTTACGATCGTCTGCTTGGACTCAAACAAACTCCCTGGAGCAAGCGTTTCAAAGAGGTTATGGATAAGTTGAAAGAAGATGCTGAAAAAGCCAAAAAAGAAAAAGATAAAGACCGCAAGCCGAACACTCAACCCTCTCATCCTCTTGAAGAATATGCGGGCGATTTCGAGAACCCTGGATACGGGATTATTTCTATTGAGAAAGAAGACGACAGTTTAAAGGGCAGCTATAATTCTATACAATTCACTACGAAGCATTACCATTATGATATCTTCGAGTTCCATAATGAACTGATGGATAGGGCTATGAAGGTTACTTTTTCCACAGATGTCAAAGGCAATATTGGGAGCCTTGCTGTCCAGTTGGAGCCCGCGGTCAAAGAGATTGTCTTTACCCGAATGCCTGAGAAAAAAATGATGGAGAAAAGCTTCCTCGAAAAATTCGCAGGAGAGTATGAGCTCCAAGGGATGACTATAAGCATATTTTTAAAAGGTGAGAATACTCTTTTTGTATCTTTTCCTGGCCAGCCTGAATCCGAATTGGTTCCCTACAAAGGGACAGAATTTAACTTGAAGAACTTAACTGGCTACAGCATAGAATTCATAATGGATGAATCCGGAGTTGTTACAGAAGCTAAAGTTACTCAACCCACCGGAGTCTTTACTGCCAAGAAAAAATAGCTTTCATAATCTTTCTTCTGAGTTGAATTTAATACAAATAAAACTTATTTGTTTTCAGTCAAGAGCAACACTTTTCCGTTAAGAGTTTTGTTATATTGACCATCTTCAATGGTGATTTTTCCGTTAATCAGAACATATTCAATTCCTGAGCTGTACTTGTGCTGATCGAGGTAAGTAGCGTTATCCCTGATTTTCTCAGGATTAAAAATATCGGTATCAGCCTTGTATCCTTCGATCAATAATCCTCTATCATTCATCTGGAGCATGTAAGCTGGAAGCGAGGACATCTTTCTGATGGATTGTCGGAAGATCGATTTCATTTTTTCAGGCTCTTCTGGAGTGGGAGCTCGGTTCTCATCTCCTAAAACCTCGTGGCGGACAGTACCATAACCAACAAGCAAGACAGCATTCGTCCCAATCCCCTGCTTTTCCCACTTGGCCTTGGTTTCGGAAATTTTAAACGTTCCAGAGCCGCAATTCTCGGTGACAACTGTGGTCACACCTTGGGTGAGGTAGTTCAGGTTGAAAATGAAAGCTAGACTCGCTAGACTGGAAGCATGTTAAGCAAGACAAAAAAATTAAATTTCAAAACTTTTTTCTGTGAGTTGCGTATAAAAAAAAAGAGGAAAATTACTAAAGTGCTTGATTATGTGGCAAACAAAAGAATATATTTATTTGAAACAGAAGGTTGAAAGATTAGGCTTATAAAAATGTATTTCTTCATAACGCCTTTAGAATCTTAACATATAGAGGAGGTCATCATGAAAGGACGTTTTTATCTTAGGCTTTTTTTAATTATGGTCTTGGTCGGTGCACCTTTCAGTTTAATGGGCATCAACACCAAGGACACGATGCTCCTGAGTCAACCGGCCATCAGCAAGACGCACATAGCTTTCGTCTACGCCAATGATCTTTGGTCGGCTGACATCGATGGAAAAGGAGTCCGGCGTCTGACTACTGACCAGGGAGTTGAATCAAACCCTGTATTTTCCCCAGACGGTAAATACATTGCCTTCAGCGCCCAGTATGATGGAAACACAGATGTCTATGTTGTTCCCGTAGAAGGTGGCGTTCCGAGGCGTCTGACCTGGCATCCAGGACCAGACATTGTCCGTGGATTCACACCTGATGGGTCAGCCGTTTTGTTTATATCTACCCGCTATATCTTTCAAACCAGCTGGCCTTATTATCAGCTTTTTACTGTTCCTGTCAAACGTGGCATTCCTGAATTCCTCAAAATCCCTTCCGGTTTCAAAGCCTCCTATTCACCCGATGGAACCAGGATGGCCTACACACCTCTTTATGAAGCCTTTCTTCAGTGGAAGCATTATCGGGGAGGAACGGTTTCAAAAATTTGGATCTATAAATTCAGCGATCATTCGGTCGAGCAAATCCCTCAGCCTGAGGGACGCTGCAATGATACAGACCCAATGTGGATCGGTGATAAAATTTATTTTAACTCGGATCGAAACGGGGAGTTTAACCTGTTTTCTTATGATTTGAAAAGCAAAGAGATAAAACAGCTGACTCAACATGAAGATTTTCCTGTCTTAAATGCATCTGCTGGAGGGGGAAAGATCATTTACGAGCGAGCCGGTTATCTTCATCTCCATGATTTCAAGACAGGACAAAGCAAAAAATTAACGATCGGCGTTGCAGCTGACCTCCAGGATGTTCGGCCGCGCTATGTGAAAGGTTTCCGATACATCCGCAACGCCTCGATTTCTCCATCTGGAGCAAGGGCAGTTTTCGAGTTCCGAGGCGAGATCATAACCGTTCCTGCTGAAAAGGGAGATCCGCGTAACCTTACAAACACTCCTGGTTCTCATGAGCGTTCGCCAATCTGGTCGCCAGACGGGAAAAGTATTGCCTATTTTTCGGATGAGTCGGGTGAGTATGAACTTCAAATAAAACCACAGGATGGTAAAAAAGAGGCAAAAAAGTTCAAGTTTACAGGATCCGGTTTTTATTACTCACCTGTCTGGTCACCAGATAGCAAAAAAATCACTTTTGCTGACCACTCCTTTAGTTACTACTGGATCGATCTCGACACGGGAAAGATCAAAAAGTATGCTTCTGAATATGTCATGGGCCCAACGCAAATGATGACAACACGATCTGTCTGGTCTCCTGATTCAAAATGGATTGCTTACACAGTACATACAAAAGCTTTGATACAGCAAGTCTTTCTCTATTCTATAGAAAAAGATAAGTCCTATCCCGTCACCGATGGTTTAAGCGAAGCCAGTGATCCGGTATTTGATAAAAGCGGAAAATACCTCTACTCTTTTGCCTCCACTGATGCTGGACCTGTCAAGAACTGGTTTGCCATGTCAAGCGTAGACATGCGCATGACAAGCTCGATTTATATAGCCCTTCTCCAAAAAGACGTGCCTTCTCCCCTGGCAAAAGAAAGTGATGAAGAAAAAGTAATAGAGAAAAAAGAAGAGCCTAAGAAGGAAGAGACTAAGAAGGGAAAATCTCAAAAGAAAGAATCTAAACCCAAGAAGGCTTTCTCTGTTGACTTTGAAGGGCTCAACTTCCGGATTCTTGCCCTACCAATCCCTAAAGGTTTTTACTTGAATCTCCAGGCAGGCGAGGAAGGGCAAATCTATTACCAAGAGGCTCCTACTGAAAGTCTATTCTTTTTTGCTTCTGGTCTGGCTGGAGGCACTAAACTGCATAAATTCGATCTTAAAACGCGCAAAGACGAAGTCCTCATGCCTGGAATCAATTCTTATGTTCTTTCGGCTGATAACAAGAAGATTCTTTATCTGGCAAGAAACACCGCTGGAATCGCGCCTGCAGGCAAGATTAAACCTGGCCAGGGAAAGCTCAACATGGATGCTGTCGAAGTTCGCATCGATCCCTGGACTGAGTGGAGACAAATTTTCCATGAGGCCTGGCGAATCAATCGCGACTCTTTCTATGCTCCGAACATGCACGGTGCAGACTGGAAAGCCATGTATAAGAAATATGAAAAATTCCTCCCTCATCTTTCCTGCCGGAGTGATCTGAATCGGGTGCTGCAGTGGTTAGGCAGTGAGTTAGCCGTTGGTCATCATTTTGTTGGTGGCGGGGACACCCTGATCCAGCCCAAGCGCGTCCCTGGGGGCTTGCTGGGAGCTGATTATGCTATTGAAAACGGTCGTTATTGTTTCAAAAAAGTCTACGGTGGACTCAACTGGAACCCTGAACTAAGGTCTCCCTTGACAGAACCAGGTGTCGATGTCAAAGAAGAAGAATATCTCCTGGCAGTCCAGGGCAAAGAGCTTCGTCCACCGATGAATCTTTACAGCCTCTTTGAAAACACCTCTGGAAAGATCATAGAAATCACAGTGGGCCCGAATCCTGATGGGAGCGGTTCTAGAAACGTTTCTATTGTTCCCGTAGCCAATGAGAGCGCCCTTCGGAATCGGGACTGGATCGAAGGGAACATCAAAAAAGTCGACAAAGCCACAGGCGGTCGGGTGGCTTACGTGTATGTCCCAAACACAACCTTTCCAGGACACGCCTATTTCAAACGCTACTTTTTCCCTCAAGTGCACAAAGATGCCATCATCGTCGATGAAAGGTTTAACGGCGGAGGACAGGTTGCAGACTACTATATCGATCTTCTCAGGCGTCCTTTAATTTCCTACTGGCACACTCGCTATGGAGCCGAACTTAAGACTCCGAATGCATCCATTCAGGGACCCAAGGTTATGATCATCAATGAGACAGCCGGCTCTGGAGGAGACCTTCTTCCCTGGATGTTCCGTAAGTTCAAGCTCGGTAAACTGGTCGGCAAGAGAACTTGGGGAGGCCTTGTTGGAAATCTGGGACATCCTGTTTTGATGGATGGGGGGACGATTACGGCTCCAAACCTGGCTATCTGGACAGAAGATGGTTGGGTTGTTGAGAATGTGGGAGTCCCACCTGATGTTGAAGTCGAACAGTGGCCGGCTGATGTGATTGCCGGCAGAGATCCTCAATTGGAAAAAGCCATCGAAATCATCATGGAAGAGCTCAAAAAGAATCCACCAAAGAGACCAAAGCGGCCACCTTATCCTGTGAGAATTAAATAAGGCTATTCGGGGACTATTCCTTTTTTTCCAACAAAAAGTGTGATGAGATAGGTAGTAAAGTTATTGGAATGAAAGACAATACGACCTTATTCCCCTCTTTGAACAAAAATGAGAACCTTTATGTCAAATAGGCTGTTTTCTCTTTGCTATCAGTGGCTTACCCACCTATCCCATCACATTTTTCTCATAGAGCCGCGATAGTATTGATTTCTAGGATTATTGTGATTATAATGAGCGAGGCAATATCAAAACGCTTTAGGAGGTGATTATGGTTTCCCCAAAAAGTTCCATAAGAATTTTAATTTTCATTGCTTTGCTTTTGCCTTTTTTAGCCTTTTCTATTACCTGGAGCCTTCCACAAACTGAACAAAAAGCCACTGAAGAGAAAAAAACTGAAGCTCTTCCAGCCTCTCTATCAGGGTTCAGTGATGAAGGAATTTTCCGACTTTATGTCAATGAGGATCCGCTGGCTGAAATCAGCTTTAAGTGGGAAAAAGAAGGAAAATTCTCAAGCACCTCAACTCTGACCATGGCCGGCCAGTCTGTGACCACTACTCTTGAAATCCAAACAGATAAAGAAGGAAGGTGGACAAAAATCATCCAAAAATCTCCCCAGGGAACTATGGAATTCATTCGAGAAGGAAGTATTGTTACCAGGACTTTTAAAGAAAAAATTGTCACTATTGAGCTTAAAGATGGAGCAGTTCTCTTTGAAAACCTATCTCCCGCTCTCATCAGCCAGTCTGTCAGAGCCTACGACAAAAACAAAGGAGGAAAACAGACCATTCCCCTCTTCATCATTCCTGGAGCAATGGAGGAAGCCTCTCTTGAGATAAAAGAGGAAGTGGAGCGGAGCATAGCTGGAAAAGATATAAAATTTCAAAAATTCCTCTATGGAATCCCAGGAGTAGACATTACGCTCTGGGTGGATGATGAGGATAGACTTTATTTTGCCGATGTCCCAGCCCAGAGTGCGGCTTACTTGAGAGAAGGATACGAAATTCTCCTCCAAAAGCCTGAAACAGATCCACTCCTTTCCACTCCCAAATATGAAATAACAGAGGAGCATGATGTGGGAATTCCCATGCGCGATGGGATTAAGCTGGCAACTAACATTTATCGACCAAAGGCTGATGGGAAATTCCCCGTGATCCTTACCCGTACCCCTTACAAAAAAGAAATGGTAGAACTCCAGGCACGTTATTATGCAAGAAGGGGTTATGCTTTTGCTGTCCAGGACTGCCGGGGACGCTTTTCTTCTCCTGGTATCTGGGAGCCTTTTGTGAACGAACCCCAAGATGGATATGATACTATCGAATGGCTTGCCCTTAAGCCTTGGTCTAACGGAAAAGTGGGAATGATCGGAGGCTCCTATGTTGGCTGGGTTCAATGGTGGGCAGCCCGAGAACACCCTCCTCACCTTGTCACCATTATCCCAAACGTTTCTCCCCCTGATCCTTTTTACAACATCCCCTATGAATACGGAGTTTTTTTCATCTGGGGCGCTATCTGGTGGGCAGACATTCTGGAAAGCGATGCAACCGCCGACCTCTCAGGAGTAGCCATGAGCCGCATTTCTGAAAAGAAATACCATAAACTCCTTACCTCACTCCCTGTGGTTGATCTGGATAAAAAAGTCCTGGGCAAAGAAAACCCTTACTGGCGAAAATGGATTGAACATCCCACGAATGATGAGTACTGGGAGAGAGCAAACTTCCTTGATTACCTCGAGGAAGTCCGCATACCAGTTTTCCACCAATCGGGCTGGTTCGATGGAGATGGCATCGGGTCCAAGCTCAACTATGCCAGAATGAGCACTCATGGACATCCTTTTCAGAAGCTCATTCTAGGGCCTTGGGGCCATACAGACCGGGCCATGAGGCGCCTGGGAGATCTTGACTTTGGACCTCAAGCCATAGTTGATTTGCAAAGAGCTTATTTGCGCTGGTTTGACTACTGGCTTAAGGGAATAGATAATGACATAACCAAAGAGCACCTAGTGAGTATATTTGTTATGGGGACCAATAAATGGCTTCATGGCAATGAGTATCCCTTGCCCGATACTCAATTCCAGAAATGGTATCTTTGGAGCAACGGTAAAGCCAACACTTCCAAAGGAGATGGGTTGCTAAACCCTGTTCTTGCTCCAGAAGACTCGCCTCCTGATACCTATATTTACGATCCCGGCGATCCAACCCCTAGCCCCGACTTCTACGAAGAAGAAGAGGAGGAGGAAAAAAAGGTTAAATCCGTCGAAGAAAAGAAAAAGGAAGCAGAAGCCTACCATGAGAAAATCACCCAAAGCCGCTCTGACATCCTCGTCTACCAAACAGAGCCCGTGGAAAAACCATTGACTTTTGCCGGTCCTCTCTCTGCAGTTCTTTATGCTTCCACTTCAGCCAAGGATACTGATTGGTTTATGCGCTTGGTTTGGGTTACCAAAAAGGGAAAAACCTATCGTCTTGCCGAAGGAAAAATTCGTGCTCGCTTTCTTCAATCCATGAAGCAGCCTGTGCTTCTTACTCCAGGGAAAATCTATGAATACACTCTTGACCTCTGGCAGACAGGCATTACCATTCCTGCTGGAGACTCTCTCCGAGTGGAGATTGCCTCAGCATCTTTCCCTCTTTTCTCTCGTAACTTAAACACAGGAGGCCATAACGAAAAGGAAACTCATTATGTGAAAGCAGAACAGAAGATATATCACAGTAAAAAATATCCTTCTCATCTCCTCCTTCCTGTTATTCCAGAGAAAAGATGAAATAACAAAAAGAGGAATGGATATTTTTGAACGAGCAGTTCGCTTCTTCAGCTTCTAAGTCTTGGGGTCTCAAGTAGATATGCAGCCAGCTGCGCTTTTAACCAGCAATTAAATAAAAGGAGTTAAAAATGAAAAAAATTATTAAAAGTATTCCGGTTTTGTTTATCATTATCGGGCTATTATCGAACGCTGTTCAGGCAGCGGAGAACAGGCCCCAGCTGGAACAGATTACGCAATTATCGACCAGCAGACAAAGTCCTATCGACCCCACCGAGCTGGAAGCCTTTATAGATGGTATTATGGCTGCCCACATGGCTTCTCGTCATATTGCCGGAGCAACCTTTTCTTTGGTTAAGGACGGAAAAATTTTCTTTGCCAAGGGTTATGGCTATGCTGATGTAGAGAATAAAAAACCGGTTGTTGCTGATAAAACTCTTTTTCGTCCGGGTTCTGTTTCAAAACTTTTTACATGGACTGCTGTCATGCAGCTCGTGGAGCAAGGAAAGATTGATCTTAATGTTGACGTTAATACTTATCTTAAAGACTTCAAAATTCCGGACACTTATCCTGAACCCATCACGATGAAGCACCTCCTAACCCATACCCCTGGATTTGAAGATGTTTGGAGTGGAATGATGGCCCGCAGTGCCGAAGATCTTGTGCCAATGGCTGAGTTTCTAGCAGACAAAATTCCGGCCAGGATCTTTCCGCCCGGCCAACTCACTGCTTATTCTAACTATGGGACAGCCCTTGCCGGATATATTGTGGAAAAAGTCTCAGGAATGACCTTTGAAGATTATATTGAGCAAAATATCTTTAAACCCCTGGACATGCAACAGAGCACTTTCCGCCAGCCTTTGCCTTCTCAATTAAAAGATGATATGTCTGTGGGCTACACCTATAAGAGTGGGTTATACAAGGCAGAAGACTTTGAATTGATCAATGGTCTTGCTCCGGCAGGTTCTATGAGCACAACTGCCACAGATATGCCGAAATTTATGATAGCCCATCTTCAATACGGAAAATATGGAGTAAAAAGAATATTAAAAGAAGAAACAGCAAAACTTATGCACACCCAGCTCTTCACCCACGATCCCAGAGTGGACGGCAATGCCTATGGTTTCTGGGAAAGGACTTTAAACAATCTGCGGATGATTGAACATGGAGGTGACACAAAACTGTTCCATACGTTCCTCGTACTGATGCCTGAGAAAAATTTAGGCTTTTTTGTCTCTTATAACAGTGTCGGCGGCGGAGGTCCACCTCGAGAAGAACTCTTACAGGCGTTTCTCGACCGCTACTACCCAATTCCTTATGCGTCTGAGCCTAAACCACCTCCTGATTTCAAAGAGAGGGCAAACAGATTTACTGGAAGCTATGGAATTGCTAGAGGTGTTTTTACGACTTATGAAAAAATAGCAGCTCTCCTATCCACAGTCAAAGTGAAAGCTACTGATGAGGGCACGCTGTTGACTGCCTTGCCTGCAGGATTAGGAGCTAAACAATGGGTAGAGGTGGAGCCTCTTGTTTTCCGTGAACTTGGTGGACAAGATACCCTTGTTTTCCGGGAAAACAGCAAAGGCCGTATCACCCATGCATTTTTAAGCTCTCTTCCGTATTTTGCCATTGTGAAGTTGGCCTGGCACCAAGAGCCTGTTTTCCACTATAGTCTTATGGCAATTTCCATGATTTTATTCTTGTCAACATTGGCCTGGCCGACAGGTGCGTTATTTAGATTGTTGTGCAAACGTAAGAAAAAGGAAAAAAGTGCTCCCTGGCTAGCTCGCTGGCTAGCTGGAGGGATGAGCGCCCTGTATATGCTTTTCTTTATTGGCATGGTTATGATACTCAGTAATTCAACGGAACTTGGATATGGTGTTCCGCCCCTCTTGAAAGTCGCATTACTATTTCCGATAATAGCTACCCTACTCGCGATTGGCACTTTGGTCTTTACTTACTTAGCCTGGAAGAATAAATACTGGTCTGGTTGTGTCCGTTTGCATTACACTCTTGTTGTGCTGGCATCTCTGGTTTTTCTCTGGTTCCTGAACTATTGGAACCTCCTAGGCTTCCGCTTCTGAACTGACAACTCTCTCCAATCTCAGATATTATACCTTGGATCTCTCACTCATTAATCGGCAGTTCCAGAACGCTAGGATATTTTTTATCATGATAGAGTTTTATTATCGCTTTCCTGGCATTTTTTGCCGTTTCATTGGCAACGATTCCTCCAGAATTATAATTTTTCCCGAATTCAGGCGAGTTCAAAGAGCTGATAATGAGCCGCAGCCTGCTTCCTTTTTCAAGCTTTCTTGCAAAGAAATAAAATCTTTCGAATTCATACAAATTAATTTCACCGGTTTTGACAAGTTCTGGTTTGGAAAGGGATTTACGATAGCGGGCACGTATCATATCGTTTCCCAAGTAAATGCTTGTTCCGTCCGGCTTGATTTCAAATAATCCCACTTGGAAGTCGGTATCTGGAACATTCAATTCTATATAAGCTTTTAGCTTAATATACCCCACGATCTCAATCTCTTTTTCGAGTGGCTTACTATGATAAATGAGGATGTCTTCTGCAAAGGCAGCACTCTGATCTAGGTAATAATTTGGATTGCGTTTTAAATATTCATCCTCCTCGACCAGTTTCAACGGATCATAGAAGAAGATATCCGGTTTCTGCTTTTTAGAAATCAACATTTGTTTGAGACTGCCGGAATGAAAAACATCGTTTGCCCTTCCATCCTGAGAAGATAGGTAACAGACTTCTGTTTTGTTTGAGATATCTTCAAGTTTATCAACATATTTCCACTCGTTTTGCCCCATAATATAATAGCAGACTCTTTTTTTCAGAAATTGGGGTTGATCTTTACCTTTAAGTATCCAATCAAACCACTCAAGGTGAATTTGGTTCATATCCAGGAGACAATTTTTTCCGAAAGCCAACCCACCCAATTCTTTTTTAGGATTCCGGGTACCTGCATGGTCATAGGGACCAATAATAAGATAATGTTTTTCTTTTCCATCGTCATTTCCATTTTTCATGTGCTGGAGATAATAAGCCATTGCACCAGGCTGATCACCGTCGAAATATCCAGTTATGGTAAGGATTGGAATATTGAACTTATTATAATCTTCAGCGGAAGGCGACATTCCTTTCCAGTAATCGTCATAAGATGGATGGGAAAGCCAGCGGTTGAATATTTTCTGTGGAATCCCTGTTATTTCAGCAAGCTTTGAAAAAGGAATATGATTTCTGTACATTTTATAGAATTTTTGAGCCCAATATTTCGAATCAGAAAAAAGCTTTATATTAGACGTTTTTCCACTGACAAATCCAAGCCAGCGGGTAAAATAGCTGGTGAAAATATTTTTTGGCCAGGGTGCATCAATACCTGGATGAGCCGCAGCTGTTGGAACAATCGTTTTGAGAGATGGAGGCATTTCCTTTAATGTTTGCCATTGCACCATGCCTCTATAAGAGCCTCCCATCATTGCCACCTGTCCGTCACACCAGGGCTGTTTGGCTATCCATTTGACAATCTGAGCACCATCGGGACCATCCTGTTCAAATGGGTAAAATTCACCTTCTGAGTTCCCTCTGCCACGGCAGTCAACACTTACAAAGGCGTACCCATTCTGGGCGAAGAATTTCGCTCTTTGTTGCGCCTCATCAGAAATATAAGGAGTGAGCACGAAAATAGCAGGCAAAGGTTCTTTCAAGTCAGCGGGCTTCCAGGCTTTTGCTGCAAGATTGATTCCATCGTTCATCCTGATCTTCTGGTCAAGTATGATCTCAATTTCTTTGGCCTTATTTTTCTTTTCCTCGGGACACAATGAAGTTGCCATAATACAAGAAAGGACTAAAATAAGGATAATTTTAAATAAATGTTTCATTGTCTAACCTCCTTTTTATATAAAATCAACCAGTTTTTGACTCGAATTATTTCTGAGGCACAAGCTTTTCCTTCTAAAGAAGTTTCTTTATCTCTCTGACTAATCGGTCAATCTGTTCTTTAGTATGAGTGGAGAAGACAGCTATCCGGATAGCTCCACCCTCAGGCACACCTGAATAGGAGCCTGCCGCCACATAAAACACCGCAATTCCCTTTTTAAACAATTCAAGCTGAAGAGCCTCTAGATCAGCGCTTTTAATATGAAGGCAAATGATGGGCACAGGAGTCTCATTAATATCAAATCCAAGATCTCGTAATGCCTTTTTTGCATAAAATACTTTGTCCCATAACTTTCTTATTAACTCAGGCTTTCTGTCTAAAATCTCCAATGCTTTTGCGGTAGCGGCAGCAGCTGGAGTTGGGACAGCACTCGAAGAATAGGGTATATTCGACTTTCTCCTTAATTTTTCTATAAATTCTCTATCACCAGCTATGATACCGCCATGTCCACCAAGGGCCTTACTCAAAGTGCCAGAAGAATGCATCTTCTTCCCTCTAAGCCCAAAATATTCGAAAGAACCTCGTCCTTTTTCTCCTATGACACCAGTCGCATGGGCATCATCCACACATATAATGGATTCATCAAATTCTTCAAGCACCTTCAAATATTCAGGTATCGGGGATATTTCACCAGTGACAGGGAAAATCCCATCACAAATAAGCAGCGGTCTCTGGGATGACTTGAGATGTTTTCTAATTTTTTTTCTTAAATCTTCAGCATCCAGGTGGGCGAACAAGACCAGAGGCTTATTAGTGATGGACGCGCCATCTATGACAGAATAATGGGATTCTTTGTCAACGAAGATTATTTCATATTCATCTTGAAGGCCCTGAAGTAAAATTGAGTTTCCAAGATATCCGGACACATAGTATAAAGCACTCTCCTCTCCGAAAAATTTTGAAGCTCTCTCTTCAACTTCAAGTAAGACAGGGTTATTGCCATATCCAGATCGAGATGTGGCAGAACCTATTCCATATTTACTTACAGCCTCACAGGCTGCTTTTATTATTTCTGGATGACCCTGCAGACCATAATAGCCGGTTCCACAAAAATAATCGACTTCTTTACCGCTGATAACGGTTCTAGCGCCTGGTGCGCTCTCCATCAAATACATTCGTTCTTCCTTCTATTTAATTGTGGTACACTCACAGTGTTTTAAGAAATCAGGATCTACGTCTGCACCATGGCCAGGAGCATCGGGCAAATTGATCTCGCCAACTTTGTACTGAGCACCACCGATTATGGGGTCCTCTTTCAACGCTAGATAACCATCAAGGTCTGCATATTGAATATTTGGACGAGCAGATACAAGATGGGCAGCAGCGGTTAAGCCCAGTCTTGTTTCCATCATGCACCCTACCATGCAGATGATACCTGCAGCTTCAGCAATTGCGTTGATTTTTAGAGCGGTATGGATACCGCCAGACTTGGCCAGTTTAATGTTAAAATAATCACAGCATCCCATCAAAGCAAGCTTATAGGCATCATGATGGTCAAACAGAGATTCATCGGCCATAATGGCAATGGAAGTATTCTGTCGGATTCGCCTCATATTCTCATAGTCCCAGCATGCTATGGGCTGCTCACAGTATTCGATTCCCATTGATTCCAGAGCTTGGAGAATAGCTACTGCAGTTTTATAATCCCAACCCTGGTTAGCATCGATCCGGATGGGCAGATCATCACCTATTGCTTCTCTAATTTTTTTGATTCTTTCGATGTCCAAATCAACGGTTGTCCCCAGTTTGACTTTTATAGCCTGGAAGCCTTGATTCTTGTATTCAAGGGCTTTTTTAGCCATATAATCAGGGGCTGCGATTCCTATTGTGTTATCGGTCCAGAAGGAACGCCTTCCTCCACCAAGAACTGCGTAGAGAGGAAGTTCAGCGGCTTTTCCTAGGAGATCGTATAAAGCCATATCGAAAGCACTCCGTAACGCGCTGTTGTGGATTAAGAATCTGTTAATTTCTTTCATTCTCCCTTCAATATTGAGTGGGTCTTTATTAAGCAATAGCTTAGAAAGGTCCGAAGCTCCAGCAAGATCGATGGCTTGTGTTTCACCTGTAATCCCCCAAGTGGGATTTGCTTCGCCAAATCCATACAGGCCCTCATTTGTACTGATCTTTATAAATATGCTTTGAGCGCTTGCGATCTCCATGATTGCTATCCTGAACGGTTCTATAAGTTCGATATCAGATTTATAGATATCGATGCTGGTGATTTCTAATCTCTCCTTCATTTTTCTTCCTCCTTTTAAAATTTTATAATCCTTAGATAAACTCATTGCATTTATTTTTTAAATCAAAAAGCAAAAGCTCTTTTATTTAAAATATATATGGTATGGATTTAGCCAACCATTGGCTTTTTATGCTTTACTGACTTACCGACGCTTTTTTGGCTTTTCCCCAAAATGTCCAAACGATTTCATCTGACGGTTTAGGTGTAGCCAAGCTGACCACAGCGTAAACGATTATAGCAGTAACTACGGAAACAAAAGAGGGATGCATCCCCCATAATTTTATTTGGGGAACTATTGTATTTCCAAGCGCATATATTATCATTCCCCAGGTTATTGAAGCTATAGCTCCCCACTTATTTCCTCTTTTCCAAAACATTCCTAAAAGTATCGGTCCGAATGTAGCCGTTACCAGTCCCCCGATGGCAAAGAGAATTATCCACTGTATTAATCGCGGTTGAAACAGAGCTAAACCCATTGCTATTGCCAGGCATCCTCCCATCGTTAATCTGGATGCTAATTTCACTTTTGTTACTGAAACATCTGGCTTGAGTTCTTTAAGAAGGTTTCTGGCAATACTTGAAGTTATTATTATAGCCATTGCCGCAACAGTTATCTGGATTCCCGCCACAATCCCAGCCAGAACAATCCCTCCAAAGGCTTTAGGCATCCCATGCATTGCTAACCAGGGGCCGATTTCATCTGGCACGGCAAGCTCAGGTATTATGGCCCGACCTATTACTCCTGACATACACAAAAGAATTGTCCAGAGGAAAACTAATATTGCCCCCATCCAGATCCCTTTTTTAAGTGCTCTTGTATTCTTGTAGGTAAGGGCTCCTAGCATTGCATGTGGCATGCCAACGACAAAAAAGCCTGTCAAGCAAGCAACTGAAAAAGCAAACATTGGAGAAAATTCCCCACCCATAGTTGGTGAAAGAAAATTGATGTCCTGCGCCGCAAGGATCTCAGTAGACTTCTTGAATCCTCCCGCATAGTTTACTGTGCTTATAAAGAGTATTATGCATCCAATTGTTATGACAACGCCTTGTATAAGGATGGCTAGAGATGTCCCTCGCATTCCACCCAATACACAATAAACCAATACGACCAAAGATCCGAGAGCAAGAGAAGCGAAATATCCCATTTCCGTCATTTGAGCGATAACCCTTGCTGCTCCTACAAACTGGGTCGCCATATAAGGCAATAAGAATACTGTCACTAAGACTGCCAAGATCACTATTATAGCCTTGCTCTGGTATCTGGCCTTAAATACATCCAGGTATGTTATGGCTTTCACTCTCCTTGCCACAATTCCAACAATTATACCTATCGGAGCCAAGAGTAAAAGATTTATAAAAATCTGAAAATTATTTATAAGCACCCAAGAATAACCGTAGGCATAGCACATTCCTGGGCCCGCGATAAAGGTTCCTGCGCTGGCAAGTCCTCCAGCAATAATGAGAGCAACTACAATCCCTCCCAGCCCTCTTCCTGCTGCATAGAATTCTTCTTCGTATTTTGAGATAGGGACTTTTTCGACAATCCGGTATGACCATATCCCGATTGCAATCAATAGCGCTGTATAGGCCAAAAAGGAAATTGTGGCTGCATTCATTTTTCTTCCTCTGAATCTTCCTCATCTGTTAAGGGAATATCAGGAATGAATCGCTCCACCACGAATATTAACAGTATTACAAATACAACCGGGACCAGGATATTGCCAATTGCCACCCAGCGAGGTAGCCCGAAAACATAAGGTTTTGTTCCTAAGATATAGGACAAGGTCATAATGACTATAAGATAGATTGTAAAGTAAAGCCAGGATAGGGCAAGACCTTTTCTGCCTATTTTTATTCTCGGGTCTTCAACAAATTTCATTTAAATACCTCCTGAAAAAAATCCAAAAAAAAATTATAACAGCCAGCTTATCCCGTGAGAATCAATTAACGCTCAAACAGGCTAATGTCTGAGCTTTCAAAGCTAAATTAATGAATCGAAAAGGCTGTAACCTCTCCATTTTTCTTAAATTTTGATATCTAACTTTGGTCACAAGCCCAATTTTTATTTCTTCCTTTCAATAATAGGTAAGACAATATGAGATGGATATTCTGCATTATGATAAATTTTCTGCCGGGCTTTAACCATATCTGTGGATGTATAGGGGTCTTTGCCGGTGTTTAGATTACGGTTGAAAATAGGAAAATCGCTGCTTGAGATCTCTACTCTGATTCTGTGCCCTTTTTTGAAGATGTTGCTTGTTGGCCGCAGTTTTATTTCATATTTATATACCTTTCCTGGTTCAATAAGAGACGGTTTTTCCAAAGATTCCCTGAATCTTGCTGAAATTAAGCCAGATGCTGCGAAGCAGACATTATAAGCGGTCCCATTTGGATGAACATCGACCAGTTTGCCGCCAAAATCTGTATCTTTTGCTGAAGATGAGGCATAAAGGATAATCTTTATAGGTCCTGTAACTTCTAAATCATCCTTTAGTCCCTCAGAGGTATAACAGAGAACGTCCATTCGTTTTTCATTCACCCTCTGATCTATCGGGTCAGATGAAATCCCTCCTCTAGCACCAGTACCTCCTCTAATAGAAGGCACAGGATCAGCGGGATCATAGATGTATTTATCAGGCGGTTCTTTTCCCGGTGAAGTCATGTTCAAATAACCATCGCCGTACAGAGTATTTGCGTTTCCTCTGCTGTGAAAGTAGAATTTTTTGTATTTTGTATCAGGTAAGGGCCATTCTTTTTCATCCCTCCATTTGTTTTCACCCAGAATGAATAATTTTACTTTTGGTTCATTCATGATATTGTTCTCGAAGCCTTTCAGCCAGTAATCAAACCAGCGGAGTTCATATGTTTCCAAATCCAATAATGCATCATCCCCGAAGTCAAACGCTCCGAGTTTTGTATAAGGATTGTTTGTATGCGGGTAGGGACCACTGTGCCGCCAGTATCCTATGATGAGCTTGGCATTCTTTTTCGCATAATCGGTTCCCTCCCTTATTAGGCTATAATAATTCTCTAATGATCCATGCTGGCCGTCATCATACCAGCCAGTTACAGTAACAGATGGGACATTAATCTTGTGATATTTTCCCTTCATCCCCTGTTTTTTCCAGTATTCATCATAATTAGGGTGGGAAAGCCATGCTTTCCAGAAATCTATCTTTCTTCCCAGAAACTCATCAAGGGTTATAAGCGGAAGATGGTCTTTAAGATTCAACCAGTCGTTTACACCCAAGTTTTGGTTTGTGCGACCATCCATCGCAAAAGCCCATGTTATGGAATCCATCAGGTATAGAGTTCCAAAGGAAAACCAGGTATCGCCGTAGATATTGCTGGGCGAACCATAGGTGAAAATACAGGTTAAATGTGGCGGGTTCCCGGATGCCGCCATCCATTGAACAAATCCCACATAGCTGACACCTGTCATGCCCACCTTTTCGTTACTCCAGGGCTGTTTTGCAATCCATTCTATTGTGTCATAGCCATCATACTCTTCGCCCTCCATCGGATACCATTCCCCTTCTGAATCAAACCTTCCCTGGCAGTCCTGGATGACGACAACATAGCCTCGGCTGGCATAAAATTTACCATACCTATCGTATCGGGATGTACTGTTGTTATAAGGGGTTCTTATGAGTATCACTGGAAATTTCCCTTCTGCATCTGGAAAATAAAAATCAGAAGATAGCTTCACCGCGTCTCTCATCGGGATCATCACCCCTAAATCC
>Ga0209979_1001768_pt1 | contig 22444 bp, 21 predicted proteins | sample AnhtaG_FD_183114 | JGI IMG/M metagenome (GOLD analysis project Ga0209979, IMG submission 183114) | Deep subsurface microbial communities from Anholt, Denmark to uncover new lineages of life (NeLLi) - Anholt_01485 metaG (SPAdes) (version 2) | ecosystem: Environmental > Aquatic > Marine > Oceanic...
TTCAACTTGCTTATTATTTGCTCAGCCACGGAATCTATATCTAGTTTTGAAGTATCTATCCTGATATCGGCCGCTCTCTCATAAAAAGGCTTCCTGAAGTCTAAAAGCCCTCGGATATTTAAGGCTTTGCTGGCTGCCTTAAGCAGAGGCCTTTCTCCTCCATCGCCTGAGATCCGCTTTAGAATTACCTTTGGGGAGGCAGTCAGGTAAACTATCCTGGATTGCTGTCTTAAGCGGTCAATGTTTATTTTATTGAGAACTATCCCGCCACCACAAGCGATAACCAAATTTCTATCCTTTGAAACCTCCTTGGTAACCTCAATCTCAAGCTCCCTAAAAGCCGTCTCACCATCCTGTTGGAATATGTCAGGTATGGATTTCCCCGCCTTCTGCTCAATCAAAGAGTCCAGCTCAACAAATTTCCTCCCCAGCTTTTCAGCCAGAGCCTTGCCAACCGCAGTTTTACCTGTCCCCATAAAGCCTATCAGAGCGATATTAGTTTTCATACCTTTGAAGCACCCCAATTACTTTTTCCCTCATTACCCCAATTGGTGCTTTCAGACCAGCCCATTTCTCAAAAGCTAACGCCCCCTGCCAGACCAGCATATCAAGCCCGCTTATAGTTTTGGCACCAACTGCCTCAGCCTCCCTCTGAAGCCTCGTTTTGATTGGATTATACACGATATCGAAAACAACCAGGCTAGATTTGAGCAGGTTGGAGGTAACCGGGGTTTCATTAATATTGGGGCTCATGCCCACACTGGTAGCATTAACCAAGATGTCAGCTTGGCTCAGGGCTGTTGTCAGATTTCCTCTATTCAGTTTTAGAGCCGTAGCCTCGCTTTGGGAAACCTCTGAAATCCTATCAGCGCACACCTTTGCTTTATTCCATGTCCTATTAAGGATAACCAAACTAGAGCCTCTCTCAGCGAGGATAAAAGAAATTGCCCTTGAGGCGCCGCCAGCTCCCAGAATGACCACACTTTTCCCTTTTGGCTCAATCCCCCTTTCAAGAAGAGCTTGCAGAAATCCGGTAGCATCCGTATTGTAACCTGTCAAGACTCCACTATCGTTCACTATCGTGTTAATGGCGCCTATTTTATCAGCCAGAGGGTCTAGCTCATCTAGAAACTGGATGACAGCAACCTTGTGGGGTATGGTAATATTCAACCCTCTTATATTCAGGGCTCTCATACCCTCAATAGCCTTGCCCAGTTCTTTCTTCTTCACCCGGAAGGGAAGATACACATAATCTACCCCCTTATTCTTGAAGGCAGCATTGTGCATTACCGGCGACATAGAGTGCTCTATCGGGTCGCCTATTATCCCACAGATTCTGGTTCTTCCCGATATCAATCGCATCTTGCCACCATTTCATAGAGTTTCCTTAGCTCACTTACTGTTATCTGACCAGAAGCGGATTCTTTGCCTGGCTCAATTGAGGCGTAGGTGAAATCTCCGCCAACCAGCGGACAAAGAACCCGACTGGCGAAACCTAACGGACCCATGGCAAACGAGACTATCCTTGCTTTGGGAAATTCTGAGATGAGCTGTAAAATGGTCAGGTTGTCCTCAAACCTCTGTGCCGTAGTAACTACTTTACAGACATCGGCACCTGCCTCTAATTGCCGACGAACTATCCCTTTCATATCACGGAGAGAAGGGGTTTTGTCTAGGTCGTGATATGATAACATACATTTTGTTCTCTTCTTAATCAGTCCCATAGTCGGCTTCAGGTTTGTCGTCCTAAGTTCAAGGTCAATTATGTCTGCCCCCAGCTCGATTGCTTTAAGAAGCTTCTCTATCCGGCTCGCTTCGTCCCCTTCCCATCCACCACCCTCATCGGCACTTCGATTACAACCTATCCAGGGCTTCTTAAACTGCTTAACCAATTCCTGCCAGCCATCACCGATAAGGTCTATCCGAACCTCAAATAGGTCAACGAACAGCTCAACTTCCTTTACTGCTTCAAGGTCATTATTTACGATGACAGCACAAATTCTAGGTTTCTTCATTCTGCTCAGCCAAAGCCTGTTCTACCAAAGAGGGGCTTACCTCATCAGTGATGAATACGTTTCCTATTGATTTTAATAAGGCAAACCTGAGCTTGCCCTGCAAAATCTTCTTGTCATGTTTCATCGCCTGGATTAACTTTTCTGGCTCAAGAGGTGGCAGTTCTGTCGGCAGGCCGGCTCTGGCGATAAGATTCCTAAGCCGGCTTACTTCTTTCTGGTCAAGCATGCCCAGCTTATTTGAGATTCTGGCTTCGACCAGCATCCCGATAGCGACCGCCTCGCCGTGCCAGACTTTGAATTCCGAGACCGATTCAATGGCATGTCCTACCGTATGGCCGTAGTTCAGGATGTTTCTCAGCCCTAAATCTAGCTCGTCTTCTTCCACAACTCCGGCTTTAATTTCGGCCGAGCGGGAGACAACTCTCTCCAGCACCTGCTCATCTAGCGATTTTATCTTGTCGAGATTCCCCTCAAGATAGCTGAAGAACTCCCCGTCCAGGATTGCTCCGTGTTTTATTATCTCGGCCAGTCCATCACTGAGCTCTCTGGGGGAAAGGGTTTTCAGGGTACTTATGTCAGAGATGGTTAACCTCGGGTGATAGAAAGCCCCGATTTTGTTTTTCAATCTTCCGTGGTTTACTGCCACCTTACCGCCAATGCTACTATCGCCCTGTGCCAGCAGGGTTGTTGGTATTTGTATCAGGGGCACTCCCCGCATATAGGTGGCGGCAACAAATCCGGCCACATCTCCAATGACTCCACCACCTAAGGCTAAAATTGGTGTTGTCCTTTCAGCATAGAAGTGGCTCAATTCATCGTATAGCCTACCTGCGGTCTCCAGTGATTTTTGCTCTTCCCCCTCAGGAACCAGCAAAATAGCTACTTTGAAGCCTTCGCTAATGAGACTCTGCTTTAAAATGTTGCCGTATAGGCCTTTCACCGTGGGGTCGGTAACAATTACTAATTTATCCCCGAACCCAATTCCTTTTAACTGCTGCCCGGTCTGCGTAAGTAGCCCTGAACCTATCTGAATCTCATAGCTATTGCTACCAAGTCTCACCCTAACTTTTCTCATCTAACACTACCTACTTTTTGCTTCTCCCAGATACAACCACCTTATTAATTCTGCGGCAGGCATCAATAACATCTTTAAGCTCATCGGGTGTAATCTGCTGTTGAGCATCTACCAGCGCTTCCGCCGGGTTATAGTGCACCTCAATCATCAACCCACTGGCACCGGCGGCTATAGCGGCGCAACTCATATTGAAGATAAGGTCCCGGCGACCGGTGGCATGGCTGGGGTCAACCATAACAGGCAGATAAGTTTCTTTCTGAATAGCCGGGACAGAGGCAAGGTCAAGAACATACCTTGTATAGCTTCTGCCTTTGCCTACAGGCACTACTCCCCTTTCGCACAAAATGATGTCCTTATTACCTTCAGCGGCGATATATTCAGTAAAAGACAGGAATTCTTCAATGCCAGCCCCGAAATGTCTTTTAAGCAAAACCGGCTTGCCCTTCTTTGCCACCCGGGTGAGCAGGTCTTGGTCATACATATTTCTGGCTCCTATTTGAATTATATCCACATACTCTGCCACCAGGTCAACTTGTGTTTCCCCTCTTACCTCGGTTATTACTGGTAATTCGAATTTCTTCCCAGCCTCGCGCAACCAGTCTAAAGCCTCCTCTGCCATTTCCTGGCCTCCGGCTCCCAGCCCCTGGAAAGAGTGAACCGAGCTCCTTGGCTTAAAAATGCCTCCCCTCAGGATATGAGCCCCAGCTTTCTTTACTCCTTCGGCAATCTCAAATAGCTGCTCTTTGCTCTCCACAGCACAGGGCCCAGCGATGAATACTGGTTCTTTACCGCCTATCTCGATTGTTCCCACTTTAATTACCATAGGTTCCAATCCTTCGAAGAACTTACTATATTCCCGGCTAATCAATTTATATGGAATGTCAATCATCCTCGCTTCTCTTACGCCGGGAAGAACAGCAAAATGGTCAAATGGTATCCTTCCCTCGTCCCCGACTAACCCAATCACCGTCCTGTAGGCTCCTCGGGACACATCGGCTCTTAGACCGTATCTCTCAATTTCTTTCACTACCTGGTCTATTTGTTCCTGCGTGGCATCGGTTTTCATTATTATCATTTTTCACCCCCCTAATATTTTATAACCCTTACTAAAAGCGTCCCTGCCTTGGGCGCAATATCTTTTAGTGTAGCTATTTTAGCAACCTAAAATGAAAAGCCCTCCGCTTGGGAGGGTTCTACTTTAAGTTTATTATCTTAAGATGTAATTATATCTTCATGCCAAAGCCTCCCAAGCGCATCCTGTGCGCCCCGGAAATGTAAAATACGCATAATATAATCCACAGAAAGCAACGTAAATTGGCATATCCCTTTTCTCTATTTAGCTTCTTCTAGGCTAACTATACTACAAGAAATATAGTCTGTCAACTCAACAACGGGTTGACAGACTATATTTCTTGTATTATGGTATAATATTAATAAATACGCTATACGTAAAATACATACATTACCTCTTTTCAGGGAGAATGTAAGAGTATGCGTGCTTATATAATCAAAAGGTCACTGCTAATAATACCCACCCTGCTTATAGTCAGTATGATAATCTTCATGCTGGTACGCCTGGTTCCAGGCACTGTAGTAGACGCGATGATAGCCTTGCAGATGAGGAGAGGAGGTTCTGTTATGGCGGTAGCGGATAGGGAGTACATTGAAAGCCGCCTGGGGCTGGATGCGCCAGTCGTTACCCAGTATGGACGCTGGGTAGGAGTTGTTCCCCAAGCAGATGGCAGTTTCAGTGGTATTTTACAAGGCGACTTGGGGTCATCCATGTGGTCAAGGATAACCGTTGCCGAGGAGTTAACCCAAAGGTGGCCAGTAACCGTTGAACTTGGCCTCCTGGCTTTCCTAGTAGCTCAACTAATAGCCTTGCCCATAGGTATATATTCGGCGATACGGCAGGATACCTGGGGTGACTATATAGCCCGCAGCTTTGCCATATTGTGTATCGCCGTCCCTGGCTTCTGGCTAGCGACGATGGTAATAGTCTTCCCCTCAATATGGTGGGGCTATATGCCGCCCATAACGCTCATCCGGTTTACTGATGACCCAATAGGTAACCTGGAAATGTTCATCATCCCAGCTATTGTTCTGGGTATGGCTATGTCAGGGTTCACCATGAGGATGACCCGAACCATGATGCTGGAGGTGCTGAGGCAGGACTATATCAGGACAGCCTGGTCAAAGGGGCTCAGGGAGAGAATAGTCATTCTAAGGCATGCCTTGAAGAATGCGCTAATCCCGGTGATCACTATAATTGGACCTCAGCTGGGGGTTATGCTTGGGGGTGCGGTTATTATCGAGCAGATATTTGGTCTGCCCGGGATAGGCCGCTTAGCCCTAAGGTCTATGCAAATGAGAGACTACACGATGGTCAGCGGAATAATGCTCATTTTGGGAGCCTGGATAGTGTTTGTCAACCTAGCGGTTGACATAACCTATGGCTATTTGGATCCCAGGATTCGGTATAGATAAAGGGGGTAATGGTGTGGCTGATAGCTCATCAGGGCGAGTAAGCGAGAGAAAGAGACACTCCTTCTTTGTCGATTTCTTTATACGGCTGGTGAAGGAGAAGCCACTGGGTACAGTAGGTGCGGTTATAACCCTGATCCTGCTTCTCACCGGCATTTTTGCTGATGTCCTGGCCCCTTACGGATATAACGAAATGACGGGAGAGTTCTTGGCGGCGCCACAAGCCGGCTTCTGGTTGGGCACAGATCACCTGTCGCGAGACCTGCTCAGCCGTATCATCTACGGGGCTCGTGTCTCAGTAATTATAGGTCTGGCTGCCCCTGCTCTGAGTACGGTTATCGGCCTAGCTATAGGTATGACGAGCGGGTACATCGGCGGCAAATTTGACTTGACAGTGCAGAGGTTCGTTGATGGCGTTATATGCCTGCCTTGGCTAGTTCTTCTTATGCTCCTAATGTCTCTCCTTGGGGCAAGCATGTGGACGTTAATCCTTTGTATAGGAGGAGTAGGGGGTATCACCGGTTCAAGGTTTCCAAGAAGTGTTGTTATCAGCATTAAAGAGAATGTGTATGTATCGGCAGCGACAGCTATTGGCTGCCCCACCAGCAGAATACTTACCCGGCATATCCTGCCCAATATTATGGCTCCTATGGTCATTGGATTTACCGCATCAGTGCCAGGGGTGATTCTAGGTGAGGCTGCCCTGAGTTTTCTTGGCTATGGCATCCCCCCACCGGTGCCCACCTGGGGGAGTATGCTTGGTGGCAGTGCGCGCAACTACATGTTCATGTCACCATGGCTGGTTGTATGGCCCGGCCTTGCCCTGAGTACTGTGGTCTATGGTATAAATATGTTTGGCGATGCGGTAAGAGACCTGCTGGACCCGAGGTTGAGGGGTGGTGCCGGACGCTACGGGGTAAGAGTGGAAAAGAAGCCAAGATAAAAAGTGAGCCCAGTGTTCCAGAAGGGTTGACAAAAAAGTAATGATAAGCTATAGTAAAAGCAAGCTAGAATAAAGTAGACTCTTGTGGGTTGAAGGAGAGCAAAATGTGAGACTAAATGAAATTAACGGTCGGTATTGCTTATTAAAAAAGGCAAGGAGGAAAAACTAATGAAAAAGAAATTCTTGGGGTTGGGGTTGAGCTTCTTATTGGTGGCAGCCTTAGTATTGGCCTCTTGTGGTGAGGTAGAGGTAGTAGGAGAGCAAGAAGAGGAAGAAGAAGAGGAAGAAGAAGAGGAAGAGGAGGAAGAAGAGGTGGTAGTGCCAGTACCAGGTGAGCCGCAATATGGTGGCACACTCACCGCGTTCTATATGAGCTGGGAGTCTCCAGTGAGTGCGGATGCACATCTATTTGCATGGCCTGATATGCCATTGTGCAGCCCGGTTCTAGAGCAACTTTTCGTGGGAGATGTTGACCAGTATGGTCCGAGAGGCACCGATGAATATCCATTTCAAACTTTCGATGATCTCCCTACAGGGTACCTTAAGGGCACCTTGGTTGAAAGTTGGGATATTACTCCTGAGAGGATAGTCTTCACGGTACGCCCGGGGGTCCTATGGGCGGCATATGGCAAAGAACATGTGATGGAAGTGAGGGAGGCTACCGCTGACGATGTTGTCTTTAGTATAACCCGCTTCATGAACGATAGCTCTGCTGAGGGGCTGGCCGGCTGGCTATGGGCAGAGAATGGCGGTTTTATAGACGCCGTATACGCCGAGGATGACACGGTGATTGTTGAGACGAATAGGTATGATGTCAGGTGGAAGCATTGGTTTTGCAATGGATGGGGCGTGATGTTTTATGCGCCTGAGGTACTTGCGCAGGACCTTTCTGATTGGATGAACCTGGTTGGCAGCGGACCATTTATGGTGAAGGAGCATGTACTCGATTCTTATCTGGCCTACGAAAGGAACCCTGCTTACTGGGACAAGGCAATTATTAACGGCGAGGAGTATCCAATACCGTTTATAGATGAGCTTGTCATTGCCATTCTTATTGATGAATCCACCCAGGTAGCTGCCCTGCGGACGGCGAAGCTTGACTTTCACTGGGAACTTCCCGCCCTGTACGAGGAGACCTTAGCCCAAACATCCCCTGAGCTGGTAAAACATGTGGGGCTCGCTAAGCCTGAAGTTATGGCGTTGAATATGAACAACCCGATTCTGGCTGATTTAGATGTCCGGCGTGCCCTGATAATGGCTGTAGACCGGGAAACTATAAATTTAGCTACATGGGGCCCGGGCGGCGATGCTAACACCTTCCCAGTAGGTTTCGTCTGCCCTGACGTCTACACTCCTTTTGAGGAACTTCCGCTGTCAGTCCAAGAGTACTTGACCTATGACCCGGTGGAGGCAAGGCGGATACTAGTTAATGCTGGTTACCCTGAGGGTGAGGAGGCCTTTACCCTTACGTGCCTTCTTGACGCCGTTGATTTCGACGGTATCGACATGGCATCTATGGTTATGGACTACTGGGCCGCGATTGACGTTACGCTTAAACTGGTACAAATTGAGGGGCCTGCCTACACTAGCCTGACGTTCATGAAGCCTCTAGAGGAGAGGGTCGGCGACTATGACTGCCTAATCCAAGGCGACGCACCACACGACGCTCCACTTTCTGGACTTTCCAACGCGTATCATCCACTAGAAGTGAGCAATCTCGCTAATTATGTCGACGACTACTTTACCGAGCAGTTTGATTATGCGCTGACACTAGTTGATGATGATGAGCGAAACGCCATACTTAAGGAGATAACCGTACATGCGCTTAAAAGTGCTGCCTATTTATCCTTTGGCTCTCCGTCTTCGCTGCGCTATCACTGGCCATGGGTGAAGAACTACTATGGCGAGAAAGCTGATGGTTGTATTACCTTTGGTGCACTTTTCTCCCGCATGTGGATTGACCAGGACCTCAAGGCAGAGATGGGACATTAGGTGGTGACTGGAAAAGTAAAGAAAGGGGGGCGGGGGATGAAACCCCACCCCCCTTTTCTATATGCCGGACTAATAGCTGATTGCTGAAATACCCGCAACTGTTCGCCTCTCTTTAAAAGACCATGTCAGCTTCTGGCTTTCATGTGAGCTAGTCCAGACTTTTGACCGAGCAGCTATAGAATAGTATACTACGGGTGAACTAGCCCTATAACGGAGACTTATATGGATACAAGGCAGCTGGTTGAGAGGCTGATTTCGTGGATAAGAGATAAGGTATTGTCTGCCGGGTGTAAGGGGATAGTGGTGGGTATGAGTGGTGGGCTCGATTCCTCAGTACTGGCTGTATTGTGTCAGCGTGCTTTTCCACAAAGCATGCTCGGGGTGCTTATGCCCTGCCATAGCAGTCAAGAAGATGGGGAACATGCCCAGATTGTAGCCAGCAAGTTTTCCATTCCGACTAGAATAGTGGTTCTTGATACTGTTTTTGATACCTTACTCAGGGCTGTGGCTAGCGATAGGGTGGAGCCTACTGCCAGCCGGCTAGCTAAAGCCAACCTCAAGGTTAGATTAAGGATGCTCGCCCTTTATTACTTTGCTAATCAACTTAAATATATGCTAGCCGGGGCAAGTAATAGGAGTGAGCTTGCCATAGGCTACTTTACCAAGTATGGGGATGGGGGGGTAGATATTCTGCCTCTAGGCAATCTAGTCAAAGGGCAGGTAAAGAAGCTGGCTAGCTTCCTGGGCATCCCCCAGCAGATTATAGATAAGCCACCATCAGCTGGTTTGTGGCAGGGACAAACCGATGAAGGCGAGCTGGGACTCAGCTATGAAGAGCTTGACCGCTATCTGGTTACTGGTGAAGCCTCAAATGAGCTGAGAGACAAGATTGAGTCTATGATAGCGGCTAGTAACCACAAGCGTTTACCACCCCCGGTAGCTAACCTTCAGGCTTAACCACACCGTGGGAGCGAGAATTTGCTAACTGGCACTTCACGCCCGATACATTTACCCCGGGGAAGGTATATAAGGAAAAGTCGGCAGTAAAGCCCCCCGTTTAATGTAATCTCTAACTACACCCTCTTGTTTTGATGAAGTACTTGTGCTATGATTAAGTTGAGGCGAAGATGACCACAGAGAGAGAAAAGGCGCTAGAGTTAGCTATTGGCCAGATTGAAAAGCGCTTTGGTAAAGGCTCAATCATGAAGCTGGGGGAAGCTGCCATCATGTCTTCAGTAGAGGCTATCCCTAGTGGCTCACTGGCGTTAGACCTGGCCTTAGGTGTGGGAGGTATCCCCAGAGGGCGGATTGCGGAAATATTTGGCCCTGAGGGGTCAGGCAAAACCACCTTAGGTCAGCATATAATTGCTGAAGCGCAAAAGCGGGGAGGTATGGCTGCCTATATTGATGTGGAGCACGCCCTAGACCCAACTTATGCTAGCCATTGCGGGGTTAATGTTGATGACATGCTCATCTCTCAACCTGATACCGGAGAGCAAGCTCTGGAGATTACCGAGGCGCTGGTCAGAAGCGGGGCTATCGATGTGATAGTGATTGATAGTGTAGCTGCCCTGGTACCCCGGGCTGAAATTGAAGGGGAAATGGGGGACGCTCATATTGGCTTACAAGCCCGCCTAATGTCGCAAGCACTGAGAAAACTAGCGGCTGCTATCGGTAAGTCAGGCACAGCAGTGATATTCATCAACCAGCTAAGAGAGAAGGTTGGTATTATCTTTGGTAACCCCGAGGTGACACCAGGTGGCCGGGCTCTAAAGTTCTATAGCTCAGTAAGGATAGACCTGAGGCGTATTGAAACTATCAAGCAGGGAAGTGTGGCAATAGGCAGCCGCGTTAGGGCTAGGGTAGTTAAAAATAAGGTTGCCCCTCCCTTCAGAAGTGCTGAGTTTGACATCATGTTTGACCACGGGATAAGCAGAGAGGGTAATCTTATTGACCTTGGTGTAGAGTTGGGGCTGGTGAAAAAGGCTGGCGCTTTTTTCTCTTACGGTGACATTCGCCTAGGACAAGGTAGGGAGAGTGCCAAGCAATACCTGAGTCAGAATCCTGAGCTTGCCCAGGAGATTGAGCAGCGGGTTAGAGCCTCAGCCAACATCACCTATAATCCTTTGGTCTCGTGATTAGAGATACTATAAACTAATAGGTCGATAGATATAGGACTGAGTAAAGCTGAGGCATACACCTCAGCTTTGTTTATTTGAAGGGGGTATAGCCAGCTAATGAGGAAGATTACTACCCTCCGTGTCGGCAGGGGGCGAAGAAAACGGGTAAACGTGTCCCTAGATGGCAGGTTCGCTTTTAGCCTGGAAGCTGAGGTAGCCATAAAAGAGGGCTTACAGGTTGGGCAAGAGCTATCCGCCAGTCAGATTGAAGCCCTGGCTAGGTTTGACCACTACCACCGCTGCCTTAATGCGGCTGCCCATTACCTTAGCTACCGACCTCGGAGTGAGTTTGAGCTAAGGGAGCGACTTCATCAGCGTGGTTTTGATGGTGATAGTGTAGAGGCAGTGCTCGCCAAGCTAAAGGAGCAGGGGTTGGTAGATGATATGGCTTTTGCCCAATTCTGGAAGGATAACCGGGAATCGTTTAGCCCACGTAGCCAGTGGCTAACCAAGCTAGAGCTAAGGCGGAAGGGGGTAGCTAACAACATCATAGACCAGATAGCTGATACCATTGACGATGAGGATAGTGCCTATCGGGCTGCCCTGAGCAAAGCTCGTAGTTTACCTCTGTCTGACTACCAGAGCTTCCGCCGCCGGTTAGGTGACTATCTCAAGCGGCGCGGCTTTGGTTACGGGGTGATAAATCATACTATAGAACGATTGTGGCCGGAACTAGGAGGTGGGTCTAGATAGGAGCCCACTTTGACTTTAAACCGGTAAAATGAGTAGTATTAGCTATCTATAGCTAACCTTTACTGAATGGAAAGTTACGAAAGAAAAGGAGGTGAGGAATGGAAGTAGGAGTAGTATATTACGTCGCATTAGTCTCCATTTTTGTCATAGGTATAATAGCCGGAGGCGTAGTTGTCTTTTTTGCCAGGCGAATGCTGATTAACCGACAAATACGTATCGCTGAGAGGAAAGCAGCTAGAATGATAGCTGAAGCCAGACTTGAGTCCAAAAACGTACTCTCTGAGGCGAAACAGGAGGCAGAAAAGACTAAGTCGGCAGCCGAGGCTGACTATCGCGAACGGCGTTCCCAACTACAGAATCAGGAGAACCGTCTGGCTCAAAAGACAGAGGGTTTAGAGCGCAAGCTGGAAGGTTTAGAGCATCGTGAGCGCAATCTGGGTAACCAGGAAAAAAAGATTGAATCCACCCGCAGTCAGCTTGAGGAGGTTAGAAATAGGCAGTTAAGGCAACTAGAGCTCATTTCAGGCATGTCCAGTGCTGAGGCAAAGCAAACACTACTTGAGACTATGGAGGTTGAGATACAGGAGGAAGCTTCACGGCGCCTCCGGGAGTGGGAAGCCAAGCTAAAAGAGGAAGCCGATGAGAAAGCCCAGGGAATCCTGTCCCAGGCTATCCAGCGTAGTGCCTCTGAGGTTGTAGCTGAGACTACAGTAGCCATTGTTCCCCTGCCCAATGATGAAATGAAGGGCCGGCTTATCGGACGAGAGGGTCGTAATATTAGAGCCCTGGAGCAAGCCACCGGGGTTGACCTGATTATTGACGATACCCCAGAGGCGGTAACCCTGTCCAGCTTTGACCCAGTGCGACGAGAGGTGGCTCGCCTGGCTCTAACTAAGCTTATTCTTGATGGACGTATCCATCCAGCCCGTATTGAAGAGGTGGTAGGCAAGTCCAAGGAGGAAGTAGAGGCTACTATCAATAGCGCTGGGGAGCAGGCAGTATATCAGGTAGGGGTACATGGATTGCACCCCGAGTTAATAAAACTGCTGGGTCGCCTTAAGTTCCGCACCAGCTATGGACAAAATGTCTTAGCCCATAGTATTGAGGTTGCATATCTAGCTGGTATGATTGCTTCAGAGTTGGCAGCCGATGTTGCCATTGCTAAGAAAGCCGGGCTGCTTCATGACATTGGTAAAGCGGTAGACCGCGAGGTAGAAGGTACTCACGCTGCCATCGGGGCTGACCTTGTTAAGCAATGGGATAAATCCCCAGAGGTGGTTCAGGGTATCGCCGGGCACCACTTTGAGACCGATACCACTGGCATATGGGGCTTTATCATCTCAGCGGCTGACGCTATTAGTAGCGCCAGACCAGGGGCAAGGCGTGAATCATTGGAGGGCTACTTGAAGCGGCTGAAGGCGTTGGAAGACATAGCCAATAGCTTCAAGGGAGTAGAGAAATCCTTTGCCATTCAAGCCGGTCGTGAAATTCGTATTTTAGTCAAGCCTGAAGAGATTGATGATTTAGGGTCAATGAGGCTAGCCCGAGACATTGTTAAGAAGATAGAAGAAGGCATGGGGTATCCGGGGCAAATAAAGGTTACTGTGGTCAGGGAGACAAGAGCTATAGACTATGCTAAATAGGAGGTATCAGCAGGGGGAAGAAGGCAAAACCCGGTGGGTGGCTCTACCCTTACTGAACAACTAGTGCTAGTATTGGCGGTTGGTGACATAATTGGCCGACCTGGTCGGCAAGCAGTAAACGAGCTTTTGCCAGATTTGCGACAGCAATATGGGCTAGACCTGGTTATAGCTAACGGTGAGAATGCTGCCGGCGGTTTAGGTCTAACTTCAACTACAGCTAAGGAGCTACTCAATGCTGGCGTCGATGTGTTGACCTCGGGTAATCATATATGGGCTCAGAAGGAGATTATGCCTTACCTTGAGGGTGAAATGCCTATCCTGCGCCCTTTAAATTACCCCCCCGGTGTGCCGGGTAGGGGCTACATAGTCAATAGTCAGGCGATGGTAGTTAATTTGATGGGCAGAACCTTTATGGGCGACTTTGATTGCCCGTTCAGGGCTATGGATAAACTACTGGCTGAGCTTGAGCCCAAGCCGCCGGTTATTATCGTTGATTTCCACGCTGAGGCAACATCAGAGAAGATGGCAATGGGACGATACCTGGACGGTCGGGTCAGCGCTGTATTGGGCACCCATACTCATGTGGGAACCATTGATGCCCAGTTGCTCCCCCAGGGTACCGCCTATGTTACCGATATTGGCATGACCGGTCCTATTGACTCAATTATAGGTGATGACACTGAGTCAGTGCTCCAGCGCTTCCTGACCGCAATACCCCATCATTTATCTGTCGGGAAAGGTAAAGTAATGTTCAACGCCATCCTGGTTAGGATAGATGATGACAGTGGCAGGGCAATAAGTATTGACCGAATCTATCGGGAGGTGGAGTAGCCGTGGCTAAGATAGACCTCCATATACACTCCACCGCCTCCGATGGCAAACTTAATCCGGCAGATGTCGTCCGTAAATCAGCAGAGAGGGGGTTAACTGTTATTGCCCTCGCTGACCATGACTCTGTGGATGGTATTGCTCCGGCTCTAGCCGCTGCCAAAGCCTTCCCCCAGCTAAAAGTCATACCCTGCGTTGAAATTAGCACCGATGTCCCCCATGGTGAAGTTCACGTTCTAGGCTACTTTGTAGATTATACTGACCACAAGCTGAAGGCTACCTTGGAGAGGATGCGCCATTCTCGGCGGGAACGGGCTTGGGGGATGGTTAATAAACTGGGAAAGCTGGGCATCCACATTGAGTGGCAACGAGTCCAGGAAATAGCCGGCAGTGGTTCTATTGGTCGACCTCACATCGCCCAGGCTATGTTAGAAAAGGGTTATATAGTCTCAATTAAGGAAGCGTTCACTAAATACATAAGCCGGGATGGACCGGCCTATGTTGAACGGAAAAAAATGACCCCACAAGCGGCAGTGGCACTATTGTTGCGGACTAACGGGTTACCAGTGCTGGCACACCCGCTAACTATCAATGACGTGGAGACGATGGTTATTAAGCTGAAGGCGGCCGGTCTGGTAGGCATTGAGGCTTACTATTATGGCTACACTGCTGATGAAATTAGTAAGCTAGTCAGCATAGCCAATAGATATAATCTTATTACTACTGGCGGCAGCGACTACCACGGTCCAAATAGCAGCACTGAGGCTGCGCTTGGTGGTGCTGATGTGCCCATAGAATCAGCCGAGCAGCTTATAACTCTGGCAGAGCAGCGAGCTCAACACTAACCTACCCATACTCTTGACAGGTGGCTCTCCTCAAGATATAGTGGCACAAGGCTTGACAAAGCTACTTTCTTGGTCTTTTAAGAGGGAAAAGCCATGCTTCAATGGAAAACCAAGCTTAGGTTTGCCGGCAAGTTTCTGCAAAAGAGACCCGAGACTCTACCATTCTTCCTCTCGTATTTCTGGAGGAACAGCGTTCGTGAAAATAGCTACTCTCATGACGACGGATTCAGTGCGCCCCCATCGGTGGTAACCTTCGCCGTCACCGATTACTGTAACCTGAATTGCAAGATGTGCCCCTTCCAGCGCTCAGATTTAGAGCAGAAGCACCTGGATTTTGCCTTAATTAAAAAAGTCATTGACCAGATTTACCCCTCTAAGCCCTACATCAGCCTGTGCGGCAGAGGCGAGCCCTTCATGCATCCAGAGTTTTTTGAAATCGTACGCTATATCAAAAGCAAGGGTCTATGGTGTGCGGTAGATACCAACGGGACTTTGATAGAAAAAAATGTCGACCAGCTCCTTAGTTCTAAGATTGATCTGGTTAATGTAAGCATTGATAGTGTAGGTGAAATACAGGACCAAATTAGGGGTGTCCCCGGTGCTTTCCAAAAAGCCGTAGATGGAATAAGAGCATTAAGGGCTAAATCGCCGAAATTTAGACCAATGATTAGGATTAATTGTGTTATCACCGGCTACAGTTTTGCTCATCTGGAAGAGGTTTATGAGCTGGCCAATGATTTAGAAGTAGATATGCTAAACCTCTGCCACTCTATGTATGTCAGAACAGAAAGAATGTTACATGCCCAAGAAAAACTGTCCCAGAACTTACCTCAAGCCAGGGAAAAAATATCATGGGATACGGTAGATATTGATGGTGAAAACATTGACTATGAAAAGCTGGCTAAAACAATTGAGAAGCTCAGAAAGAAGGACGAGGGTGTCATAGTCACCGTTATTCCAAACCTAAGTGATTCTGATAAGTTACAAAGGTATTATAGCTTCAAAGGTTTTGTTGAGAAAAGAACGGCCAAGTGTGCCTGGAAGCACACAAATATTTATCCCAACGGCGATGTGGAAATGTGTGACGGTCTTTATCCAATGGGCAACCTGAAGGATAGCGATTTCCTGGAAATCTGGAATAATGAGAATTTCAGAGAGTTCAGAAAGAGGCTTAAAGAAACGAAAAGGTTCCCTATTTGTTCAGCTTGCTGCCGCTACTACCACTATAATTGATATCCTGTGCTACCGACGTTGGCGCTGGAAAGAGGTCTATGGAGGAAGCGAGGGTTCAGGTTTTCCCAACCACACCACTAAAGCTACACGGGCGGTTACACTTATTGAGAAACAATCTCAGAAGGAGGGCTGGTGGCTATTGAATTTGGGCTATTAACATTAGGTGCCTACCTCCTGGGTTCAGTGCCAGCCGCCTACCTGGCCGCCAGGTGGTCCCGGGGGATAGACATAAGGCAGTGTGGTGACGGTAATGTAGGCTCAACCAACCTGATGAGGTTAACCTCTAAACGGGTAGCTATCCCGGTTGTTATTTTTGATTTAGGCAAGGGAGCGCTGATGGTGTGGATAGCCCAACTGCTGGGACTGGACATCACCCAGCAGGCAGTGGTAGGGGTAGCCGCCGTTATCGGGCATAACTGGCCGGTTTTCCTCCGCTTTAACGGGGGGAGGGGTATTCTAACCACCTTAGGCATTATTTTTATTCTGGTACCATGGCTGGGGCTAATAGCTCTAATTATTGCTTACGGTATGGCTCCATTCCGACAGCTAGCGTTAGGGACAATTATAGCAGTGGCATCTTTGCCCATATTTAGCTGGTTTCTTCCTCAGCCATTCGGCATTGAAAAGCCACTACCCATTACCCTGGGTTTCCTAGCTATATTTCTAATTGTGGTAATCAGACGATTAACCGCACCGCGAACCATATTTACTGCTTCAGTAACCCCAGGGCAGTTATTGGTTAATCGCCTGCTTTTTGACCGAGATATAAGGGACAGGAAAGCCTGGATAGACAGAAGGCTTCCCGAGCAACAAGGAAAACAGGGGAAAGGTTGACTACAGTAAAATGAGATGTGCCACCCACCCTGATGTTGAAACAAACCTGAAGTGCGGTAAGTGCGGTAAGCCAATATGCCCTAAGTGTATGGTGCAGACACCGGTGGGAGCCCGATGCTCGGACTGCGCCCGGCCCGTCAAGGTGCCCACCTTTAGCGTTTCTACCCCATACTATCTGAAAGCCATTGGTGCCGGATTAGGTATGGCTATTGTCTGCGGTGCTGCCTGGTGGGCAATAGACTGGATAATTCCTATCTTCTCCTTCAGTATATTACTGGCTTATGGTGCCGGCTACGCCATCAGCGAGGTAATCAGCCGCGTGGTTAATCGCAAGCGAGGCACAAGGTTAGCTATTGTTGCTGGCATAGCTTTAGTCATAAGCTACTCTATTACTCTTATTCTCGAGGGCGGTTTCCCTTCCGGTCTGTTTAACATATTGTACGATTTATTAGCCCTGGCGCTGGGTATCTTTGTCGCTGTCACCCGATTGCGCTAATAAATAGAAATGGCAGATACTGTTGAGGCAACACTGCTGGCAAAGGGGACGGCTGCGGCAGACATCCTTAGCCAGACAGACCAGCAGGGCGTGGTACTCATTGAATAACTCAGCGTCATTCGGCAGATTATCCATAAAAAAGGTCTGATAGGCAATGTAGCTATTACTAGCCGGGGCTAGACCGATGCGATTAATGACACGACGAGTATAAGCATCAATAACAAAAACTGGCTTGTGGGCAGCATACAGTATTATAGAATCGGCTGTCTCCTGTCCTATACCATGGATAGAAAGAAGTTGCTGGCGGAGGTGGTCAGTATTACCGATAAAGAGTTTATTGAGGTTATCATCATAGTATTTTCCTAGCCAGGAAGCTAGGGACTTGAGCTTTAGTGCTTTGGCATTATAGTAACCACAAGGGTAGATAAGGGCAGCAACTTCAGACAAGCCAAGGCGGCGTAGCGCTTCTGGTGATAGCGCCTTAGCTGCTTTTAGGTTGGCTATAGCCTTCTCTACATTCCGCCAGGCAGCTGATTGGGTAAGGATGGCACCGACTATTATCTCAAATGGCTCCTGTGCTGGCCACCAATATTGAGGTCCGTAGCCAGCCATAAGTCGGTGGTAGATGTTTAGTAGTGCCTGGCTTATTGATTGGTTATCCATGGTGGCACTTTAGCATTAGTTACTGAATCATATCCCGGGATGTAGGGTTTTATATCTGCCTTCACCATTATAATAGCATATTCATACTCAGTATAAACTCTAGGTGAGCTTGTGATATACTAAATCAAAGTCAGGTTAAAGAGTGAAAGTTTAACCACAAGTAGTTAGATGAGCCCGACACGAAGATTATTATGGGGGGCATGCGTTCTTGTTATCATCATAGTAGGTGGTGTTATCGGTTATGTGGTCATCGAGGACTGGTCATTTGTTGACGCCCTTTATATGACCATCATAACTGTAACTACTGTTGGCTATGCTGAGGTTCATCCACTTACTACTACCGGGCGGGTTTTTAGCATCTTTTTAATTGTAGGGGGTGTTAGTGGGGCATTATATGCGTTAAGCGGAATAGCCGGGTACATAATAGAAGGCCACCTGGGTACTACGTTAGGGAGGCGACGGATGGAAAGAACCATAAGAAAACTGAAGGGACACTTTATTCTTTGTGGTTATGGTAGGGTAGGACAAGAGATAGCCCGTATCTTTACTGAAGAGGGTATACCTTTTGTCGTTATCGACAAAAATCAGGAAAGTATCGCTAGTATTGAGAAGAATGGGGGTCTCTATGTGTTTGGTGATGCCACTAGTGATGAGGTATTAAAAGAAGCTGGTATTGAGCAGGCACGTGGTCTGGTGGTTGCACTTGGTAGTGATGCCGATAGCGTCTACATAACACTCTCAGCTCGCGGACTGCGCCCGGATTTGTTTATTGAGGCTCGCGCCTCCAGTAGCATGGCTGGGGCTAAGCTAAAGAAAGCCGGGGCTAACCGCATTATAGCCCCATATAGCCTCGGCGCTCGCCGTATGGCAGAGTTAGCCCTACGTCCGGCAGTGGTCGACTTTATTGATACTGTAATTCATCGTCGCGGCCGAGATTTGCAGATGGAAAATATAACAGTAAGTCATAACTCAGCTTTAGCCGGTCTAACTGTAGAAGAAACTCGCCATCGCACCAAAGCTGCTATCCTGGCAATAAGTAAGAAAAGTGGTAAACTGCTGGCTAATCCACAAGGAGAAGAAACTATTGAGAGCGGAGACCGCCTGATTACTCTGGGCACCAAGAAGCAACTGGCAGCTCTGGAAGAAATCTGCGAGAGGTGTAAGACCAATGAGTAAACCCAAAGTGGGTATTATCAATGTTACCGGGTATGCCGGTGTTGAGCTAGCACGGCTACTGTATCAGCATCCAGAGGTAGAGCTTACTTCAGTCACCGGACGGAGTGCTGCCGGGCAGAGGTTAGGCGAGGTTTTCCCTCACCTGGCTAGTATGGACCTGACTATTGAAACTAAGCTGGGGGATGTTGATTTAGCCTTTTCAGCTATGCCCCACCAGGCAAGTGCTAAAGAGGTCATACCGTTGCTCAACCATGGTATTAAGGTAGTGGATATTAGCGCCGATTTCAGGTTAAAGAATGCTGCCGAATACCAAAGCTGGTATGGTTTTACCCATTCCGCCCCCCAACTACTTGAACAAGCAGTATACGGTCTAACCGAGCTACACCGGTCTCAGGTTGCCTCTGCCCAACTGGTAGCTAATCCTGGTTGCTACCCCACCGGAGCTATCCTGGCCTTAGCCCCAGCCGTTAAAGAAGACCTAATTGAACCTGACATTATTATTGATAGCAAGTCCGGTGTTTCCGGGGCGGGCAGAACCCCGAGCCTGCGAGCTCACTACTCAGAGGCTAACGAGGATGTCACTGCCTATGCACTGGAAGGACACCGGCACCTGCCTGAGATTATTCAGGAGCTAGGGCTACTTCATCCCGGGAAGTCGCTATCAGTGACCTTTGTCCCCCATCTGATACCGATGACCAGGGGAATATTAACCTCCTGCTATGCCCCCCTATCCTCGGGCAAGGTTGCTGCTGGCAAGAAAGGAGAGGAAGAGGTAAGACAGCTCTACCTGAACTTCTACAAGGATGAGCCTTTTATTAAGATAGTAGAATTTCCTCCTCACACCAAGCACACCTGGGGGAGTAACCTCTGTCTCATCCACCCCACCATTGACCACAGGACAGGGAGGCTCATCATTATCAGTTGCATTGATAATCTGGTTAAAGGGGCCGCCGGGCAAGCTATCCAGAATATGAACCTTATGCTCGGCTTACCAGAGGTTACTGGACTTGAGGCGCTGGCTATCTACCCTTGAAATTCCATCTAAAATTAACCCCTTAGGGCTTTTCTGGCTCAACTCCCTTGAGTAGGATATAGTCATGCATGGTGCCCCTGGCTCCTCTGAGCTCCAGGCAATCAACAATACCCTTATATTTGCCCCCCAACAACCCTTCCCCAATGATGTATGCCCCTTCGGCAGCCTCTTTGGCTACGCTGGCTTGTCGCCCTACCTTTCGCACCTTCCCAAATTTGGAGAGCTTAGCCACCAGCGTCTCAGCAATCTCCGGGATTCCGGAGAGCCGGCCCGAAAGCAGAATCTCTCTAGGTTTCTCTACAGCCACCATTATGGCCGCCACCCCTTTGGCTATGCTTTCCAGGAGCATATTCCAGGCTGGTGGGTATTTGTGGTGCTCCTTAGCCAGCTCCTCAGGGGTTAAATCATCCTTACCACTGGCATCTTTGGCGCCACCGCTGAAGAGCACTATCCCGGGGAACTTCCCCAGACGCACCGCCAGCTCAGAATCCATGCTTCCCAGAGTGATGAAACCGGGTCCCCCTGATGTCCCCCCCAAACCATCAACTATTTCCCCACCGTCAACACCGATTACAGCATTGAAGGCATAACCTACCTCGGCCAGAATGAAAGAGGTCTGGCTATAGTCTATGCCGTAAAGCTCCGCCTGGTCCCTGATTGCCAGGGCGACACAGCATACCTTATCAGCGGTGCCCATATCCATCTTGTTGGCTTTCCTATAGGCAGGCACGGTGGGGAGGTGAATGACCCCAGGGGTGAAATAAAGCGGGAAGCCTTCTGCCTTCATCAGCCTGATAACCATCCTGATGCCATCATATAACGGAATGCTCTTGTCATCAGGTACCATCAGGGTCAGTTCCCTCTCGGTTATATCGCTGATTTGGGTTAAAGGCAGGCCATAACCGGAGGGACCGACTATCATATCCAGCGGGAAGACACTTCTAACCGTATCCACCAGCACCCTGGGGTTTTGGGCAACCTCAGGCACCGGCACCGAAGTATCCAGGATAATCTTTTCCCCGTCCATACCAAAGAAATCGAAGCTTCCCGTCCCAGGGTCAATACCTATAATTCTCACTTAACCCTCCTCTTTACCGACTAATTTGAGGCTCAAAGGGCAAACAGGGTCAGCGGCAAACCAGTCCCCGGTAAGGACAAAGGTTCTGGAGCGACAGCCCCTACAGTCGGCTAAATACCGGCAATTTTGACAACTTCCGGTTCTGGTTTTCGGGTCTTTAAGCTGGGAGAAAAAGGGTGAGGAAAGCACCCCACGCCAGATTTCACCGAGGGGTTTCTCATTGACATTACCCAAAGTCATCGGGGCAAAGCTACAAGGTTTCACATCACCATTAGTCTCAATAAAAAGGTATTCACCAAAAATACACGCTGAAGTAGACGGAGCTAAAATCCCGGTGCTTACCGCTGGCATCTGAGCAGGCAGCCCCCATTCCCTGACTGTAGCCCAGAAAAACGGTTCGTCAAAGAAGAACTCGACCCCCGTTTTCTGCGCCGCCTGACAGGCAAATTTGATGGCTTCCCCATATTCCTGGGGGGTAAGAAGCTCCTCGGCATAGTCTTGACACGGCTTGAGTCCAATGAAAGTTATCCTCTGCACTCCAATTGACGTAGCTAACTCAAAAACCCCTGGTATTTCAGCATAGTTCGTCTTCAAAATGGTGAAATTTATTGCCTCCAGAAGTCCTTCTTTAACACAATGGCGAGCCGCTTGAATCACCTTTTCAAAGCTAGCGCCATTCCTTATTGCCTCATAGGTTGCCTGGGTCGCACCATCAATGCTTATCATTACCCTCACCCCTAGCTGCTTAAGGGCAGTAATTATCTGGGAGCTTAGCCGCATACCGTTGGTAATCAGGTGAACCTCAAGCTGTCTCTGCCGCATCAAGCCTAATAACTCAAATAGGTCGTCCCGAAGGAGCGGTTCTCCTCCTTCAATGATGACCCAACCAGGCTCCAGTGCTGTTATCTCGGCTATGAGCTTCTTAGCTCTCTCGGTTGAGAGTTCCCCTTCAGAAAAGCCGCGACAGTGCCTGCATCTCAGATTACATTTCGCTGTTATTGCCCAATCTACAAAATGGGGGGATTGACTTTCACTCAAGAGATAACTCCCTGCTGGATTTTAGTCTCACCTGGCTTAAAGTTATCTTATCTGATGCCAATGGGTAAAATCAAGCCAACTTTATCCAACTTAAAATGTTGTCGGCTGGCTTTGCCTCTGCTATGCTTGACTATACAGGATGAGAAAGGTAGCAAGCAATACTGGCACAGGGGCTAAAGGGTTTGGCCCGGCTGA
>Ga0209979_1001769_pt1 | contig 22437 bp, 19 predicted proteins | sample AnhtaG_FD_183114 | JGI IMG/M metagenome (GOLD analysis project Ga0209979, IMG submission 183114) | Deep subsurface microbial communities from Anholt, Denmark to uncover new lineages of life (NeLLi) - Anholt_01485 metaG (SPAdes) (version 2) | ecosystem: Environmental > Aquatic > Marine > Oceanic...
ACCTCCTTCTTTTGGGAGATCAGTATAGGAAGTTATAAAAGTGAGTCTACGATGTATGTATATAGATTGCCATTAAGGTCTACGATGTATGTATATTTTTGAGTCTACGATGTATGTATACATGACAAATAGTATCTAGCATTTTCAAGGACTTTTTTACCAAACCCTTTAAGCTTTACTGTGGTGAACGACTCTAAAGATTTGGCTCTATTTTCAGATATGACTGAAGTTATTCATTGCATTTAAAGTTGGGTCTGCGTCTTTCTTGTGCGGTATCATCCCTCTCATCCAGAATGGCTGAAAAGTTTTTTTGAGCTTTTCGATTCTTTGGGCAGTCACATGTGGATTGAAAGGGAGTTTACCTTTCCGACTTTGTCCTTTTGTTTTTTCATCAGTCAACCGCAAGTAGTTATCCATTAATTTCTCCTTTAATAAGGCTCGATGCTCGGATATTCGTATGAATGCTTCGCATGGTTGTCGAGGCTCGTAACGAAGCTCGTCATTTCGAATCTCGATACTCGAAGATTTCTTTGCGAAGCTCGTATAAGTGCATCGCATATTTATACGAATATCCAGTTAGGTGCTACTGCTTCCAACTTCGAGTCTCCAGCACGGACGTGCCCGTCTGGGCTTCGCCAACGTTAGCCGAGCTTCGAAAACTCGTTTTCCCGCAGGATTCATAGAACATGAAATCCTCTTGAGACTTTATAATACGTCTTTTTATTTCAAAAGAATCATCTTGTTCGTCTTCTCAAAATCCTCAGTAGAAAGCTGGTAAAAGTAAATTCCGTTTGAGACGGTGCTTCCCTGCTGATTGACGCCGTCCCAGGTTATCGTATAAGTTCCTCTTTTTTGTTCTTGATCCACTAAGGTTTGAGTTTTTTGTCCTAAGACGTTAAAGATCTCCAGTTTAATGTGTCCATCCCGGGGAACAAAATATTCGATCTCAGTTGTGGGATTGAAAGGATTGGGATAGTTCTGCTTTAAGACATAATCTGAGGGCAAGCTTTCTGTAAATTCCTCGTCTACGTCTGCTGAGCTAACAAAAAAGTCGCAGGTCATGGTGTCACCAGAATCGGAGATATTCACCACAGCCACGTAGGTCTCCGTTTCCGCATAGCTTTGGCTGTTGGGAACCGAACTTCCATTGAATGTTCTCCGATTGAGACTCCCTGGATAAGGGTCGTTCGAGTAGGTCACAGCGCCAAAGGGGATAGTTGCTTCCAACTCCCATAATCCATCAGATTGCTCCAGAGCCACCTTATAGTGTCCGAAAGTTGTGTATCCGGGATACCATTCATCGTCGTTTGCTCCATAGTCACCTATGCTCTCATCCACATGCCATATCAAAAGGCCATGATAGGGGAGCGCTGAATCGTAACCGGTTCTTTGTCTGTTAGCCACCAGAAAATATTCATTCAGTGGCGAACCGGAGGTCCAGAGTTTGTAAGCGACGGGGAAATCTTCGATGGCGGGAATCTCTACTCCGCTGGTGTTGCTGGCAACCACGGTTGGGGTTACGTATCCCAGTTGGGTCATACACCAGGCGTCCGGATGGGCGGGGGAGTTTCCCAGAGAGCCATTCCAGCTTCCCGCCGCCATCAGGCTCCATTGTCCTAATCCGTATGAACTGTAATCTGTGTCGTAGAGATCAGGCAGTCCGAAAACGTGGCCTAACTCATGACAATATACGCCGCAGGTCATATCGTAAGCGGATAGCCAATATTCCGGCTGCATAGTGTATTCCCAAATCCTCACCCCATCCTTTAGGTTGGATGTGGACCAGGACCAGGTGACCCCCCATTTATGTGACCAGATGTGGTTAGGATTTTGGGTCAATTCCGCCCCCTGACCCGCGTGGACCACGATCAGAGCATCCACGTATCCATCAAAATCGTTGTCGTATTGGGAGAAATCCACAATGGGGTCCACAAGATCCGCCAGGTCCTCTACCAGTTTTTGGCAATTTCGAGGATAGCTTCCCAGTCCATGCTCTCCGTCAACGTAATATGCATATGTCTCCGGAGCAGTGTTCCAACCCGTGGTAGAAGGTAGATTGACTGTAATAATATCCAGCGCTCCGTAAGAGATCTCCTGATAGTAGTGATGTACACATCCGAATTGATTTTCAAAGATCAAGGTGTCGAAAAATGAGGCGTTAACTGAAGAGGAATTGTCCGAGAATTCCACCAGGAGAACCAAAATTTTATAAGTTCCCACCGGTCCGGTGCCGGTTGGGTAGACTTCGCTTACCGGATGCATACTGGGTTGATCAAGCCCAGTTTCCTGCGCAAGTCGGGGACTGAGAAGATGCTTGGGCACAGCAGCCTCCCCTGACCTGATTTTGTCTTCCAGATCAGAATGAGGTGGCATGGCAAAGGATTTTAAACTTGTCACAGTTAATAAGAACATTGCCAAAAATATACGTAATAGGAGATTCGAAGCAGGTTTAACGGTATTGATGCTTGAAGTGCGAAGCTTGAAACTAAAATGAGTAACTGTCGAGGTTCGAGCTTCAAGCACCGAGCCCCCATACGAGTTTCGCCAACGATGACCGAGCTTCGAGCAAATTTTATCTTCATTTCTCATCTTCTCCCCCTTTTTCGATCCAAATATCTTAGAAACTATCAAAGACTTCAGCCAAATCAGCTAATTGCAGGAGCTATCCTCAGGTATTTTCAGGTGGTGTCCCGAACCGAATCGGGCTCGGGACGCCACCCGACCTGAGATCCGGAGAGTTATTTCTTAGTCTTTCTTCGGGTAGTCACTCTCTTTCTCCGGGTAGTGGTCTTGCGAGTGTTTCTGGTTTTCCGCATTCGTATCACCCCCCTTCTTAGTTTAGAAACGGAAGCCATTGGAGATGGCTAAACTAACCCCCTTGCTTCTGGTGGGCCACAATCCTTTTTGGACAGCTATGCCAACGTCTAGATGATAGGCTCCCAGGTTAAACCCCAGTCCATTGGCAACGGTTATTCCTTCATTTCCTCCTATCGAGATGCCACCCCGCATATCCAACCAGTTCAAAAGCGCATATTCTGCACCAAAAGAAACTCTCAGCTTCTTGGATACGCCCATTCCCTTTTTGAAACCCTGTTTTAAATCAAAAGCCAAAAGCCATCTTTTGACTTGATAACCCATTCCCACATGCATCAATATGGGCATGCGGGTGGTAAAAGGATAGACATCTTCGGTATAAGAATCTTCAATTACCAGGGAATCTACATCAAAATCTTCTGCCAGAAGTGAGTCTATTTGCACCCGATATCCTCTTTTTTCAGTCTTTCCATCCCATTTGATCCGGTTTATCAAGTTGAAGAAAGATAGACCGAAGGTCCAGTTTTCCTTATATTTTAAAGCCAGACCAAAGTCCAATCCATATCCTTTTCCAGCTTCAGCCGACTGGAGGGCGAAATCACCTTCCCCGTTTACGCCGGTCTCTAAAGCGAAGACCTCACCCTCAGCTTCCTTCACCTTTTGATAGGCCAGTCCCCGGATGTGCCTTGCATTTATTCCACACAGAATTTCTTTTTCATCTTTTTTCCAAATGGATCTACCATAGGAAAGACCTACATCCACCGAAGCGAAAGCTTCTCCGTCGGAGCCGGAGAAAAGTATGGTATCGTTGATTTCATTTCCGAAAAAGAGAACATGAATTGGATCTTTGGGAAGGAGAAGATCAGACGTTCCTCTTCCCGAAACGGTGAAAGCGAAATTCCCCCAAGAGATGCCCAGAGCTGAAACATCAGCATTCAATGAAAGGTTTAACCCTTCTTCGGGGATCAAATTCAAAATTGTCTGCTTGTCCTCAGAAGTCAGAAACTCACCGTTGTATTTGTTATATTGCTTTAGACTGAAGCTATTATTGTATACATTTATGCCTAACGAAAATAACATCACGCTTTTTTCTGATCCTTTTGAAAATCCCAAGTTGGCCGGATTCCAGAAAACTGACTCCACTCCCCGGGCGATCTGAGTATAAGCTCCCCCCATTCCCACGCTTCTGCCCGAAGACAACCCGAGGGCGAAAAGCGGTTGACCGGTGAACAAAGTTAAACTAAGTGTCAGAATAAATAATTTAAACCTCATCTTTTTATTCCTTTTTGTTCTTCACATTCAGCTCTAAATAAGAGGTTATCTTTATGAAGTCTGCCGCGGAAGCCTTAATTGTTTGTCCATTAGTCCCCGGAAAATCAATATATCCCGCCATGTAAAATGGTACACTCGTAAATACCTGAAGCTCCTGGTGAGTTACATTTATCTCGGCCTGAGAAGAATTTGATTCCTTCACCGAACCATCGTAGTCTAGTCCCCCTCTGGAAACGTTCACCGGACCGATGACCAGATATGGATTGGAAAAGAGATCTTCCCGGTTCCGGGAGAGAAATATCTTTGCTTCCGTTTCCAGGGGGAGATGGCTTTCTACTTTTAAGATCACCTTGCCGAAGTTGACCTGATCCTCGATCAACTGCCCCACGTCATCGTCCACCTCATCTGAGTCTTCATCTATCTGAACCTGACAGGAATCCAGAATCAACTCCAAAGGAGAACTGACCATCATTTTGCCAAAGAAGAAGTTCTCCTCTCGCACTATCCCGTAAGACTGACCGTCTCCACAGATGATCTCTCCTGTAACGGTGATCCTCTGAGGAACCGGACTTAAGAGGGATTCCAACTGGTCCTCGAAAATGGAGGTAACTGCGGTTCCAAATGGGCCGCTCGCTTCAATCTCTGCCTGGAGGCTTAGATTCTGTCCTTTCTCCCCCTGGATAATCACAGACAAATTAGCTGGAAGATCGACCCCATTGTGAATTTCTAAGTTTAAGCTGGCATTGGTCAGATGAGCTGATTCAAAACCCGGAGGAATTTCCAGCTGTCGGGTGATCTGGTCTATCTCCACACGGGTCGACTCAATCATTCCACAAATCTGGCTAAAGATTATCTCGGATAGAATTGCAGCCACACTGACTGAATCTGAAGATTTAAAATCAATCAAAGCACCTTCTGATCCCGGCGACCAAACTTTTGTCTGGGCCGTAACTTCATTCCCTTCGTTTGGTCTGAACGTGTATCCATCCAGCACCAAACTTACGTCAGAATGACCTGAAGCTGGCAGATGGCACACCACAGATAAGATCTGGTCATCCTTTTCTAATTCAGGAAAGTCAACCTGCACATCTGCCATTAAATTGGTAAAATTGTGAAGATTTAAGGAGATTGTTCCCGTTTTGATTTGAGCGCTGTCAATGATGCTGTTAGTGGGAAGGAGTACCTCATCCTCCTGGGACACCTCAAAAGAGGGAACCACGGCTTTTCCTTGAACAACGCTTAAACTGTCAACGGTGAAGTTTAAAGACAGGTATTTGTCCTCCAGAGTTTGAATCTCTCCGCCAGGAGTGGATGCCTTAATTTGAATGCCCAATCGGTGGGAGAATGTTTTGTCAATAAAGATTACGTCTTGGGTATTTGAGTCACAATCATCAACTCCATCAGGGAAAGTTATGGTATGCAAAGTATCCTGGAAGCTTCGATCGATTATCTTGATCTGAACGAAATTAAGATCCAGGCCCAGTTGGTTTCTCACCGTTAAAGAGGTGAAAGCTTCTTTGACCGTGACCTGCGAGAAAGTGGAGAAAGTATCAAGATCCTTTTCTATGATGGCGCTACGAGGTGGCACGTAACCAGGCGGCCCTTTATAGAATTCCGTTATGTAAAACAACATCTGTCGGGATTCAGAAGTGTGGATGTTTATAACTCCCAGGGTATCTTTGAAGTTGACAGAAGTGGGATCACAGCGCAATTTGTCAACCAATTTAATGGTGTCCAACTCTTCTTCAAAATAGAAGCCGGGATTTCCCAGGCTGTCCACCTTTAGGTATGGTTCATCCATTTTATCTATTAGTGCCGCCATATCGTAATACCTGTTGATCAACGGCACACTCAATTTCATGTTCCAGGTTGGAGCAGTGGGTTTGTTTATGGAACATTGGATGGTCAGAAAAGTCAAGAAGACTATCAAAACCAACGCCCAAAACGAAAAGCGATTTCTAACGTTATTCTCAGATTTCTTTTTCCAGATCATCCTGCCCCTCGAATGTGAAATGATCTCGGTTTAAGAGAAAGCCATAACCTGATTTCATCACCATAAGTTTTTGGGAACAAATCCTGTAGGGGGCTTATACAATCTTAAGCAATTGGTGTGCCAAGGTGAGACAGGGCTTGAGAAATTGATTTAAGTGTTTCAGCTAACCTTTTTTCTGATTGCTGATTAGCAAAGAACACCTAAAGGGGAAGAAGGTTTGGGAAGCTTTCAAAAATTCGGCGAACTTATGGGATTCTTTCAATATCCTGTGGGCAATTAACCAGCTTTCCCGTTTTACCTAATTTAGATTATCGCAGACAGTTAAAAAGGGTTCAGGAAATTTATGGGGAATCTTTTGAAAAATAGTGGGAAGTGGGTGGACATGGGGTGCCCAACTACTCGATCATTTGAGTCATATGAGCTTCAGCCTGTGTTGTCACATCCACGGTTATTGATTATTTCCATGCCTCACCTTGTAAAAAAAATTTGATGTAAAGCCAAGACATTTCGAAGTTATTTTTCGTTTTTTCTCTTGACAAGAGAGTGATCCAAGGTATATTATTTTCAACTAACATGTAGTTGATAGCCTTTGAGGGATGGAAACCACTGCAAACCTGAAATAGAAGTGTCTGGGTCTTTCCGTTTTTAGATGGATCTTTTTCTTTAGGGATAGTTGTTCAGGAACGCAAATTTGTTTTAAAAGATCGCTCAGAAAGTGGAATTCAAGAAGTCACCCTGGAGTGTCAAGTCCCCCCCGGCCGAAGCGCCCAGACGGACGCCCGTCTGGGCGGGATCTACGACTTTAGCTTGACCCCTCCTACTGACCCTGCGGTATGTCCGTACGGGCACACCTGCTGAAAACCTTCTGTCCACAGGATCCCCGCCTCTGGCGGGGAAAAGACAGCGTGTTTTTACAAAGTTCATCTAAAGGTGAACACTCCAAATTTTTTTCTCCTTGCAGCTTTTCAAAGACCTCAAAGAATTAACTTGACAACCCAACCCGGGCTTGTTATTTTTTTCACAAACTTTTGGAGGAATGGATATGCTTGAAGTCTATTTTCCAATTTTCGTTTTGATATTTGTGGTGACCGGGATGGCGCTTGTGATTTTGGCTTTTTCCTATCTATTCGGCAGAAGGGTTCCCACCAAAGATAAAGTCTCTACCTACGAGTGTGGGATGAAGCCCATGGAGGATGCCAGGGGAAGATTCTCGGTGAAATTTTATTTAGTCGCCATCCTCTTCATCATCTTTGACATAGAGGTGGTCTTTTTGTATCCCTGGGCAGTGATTTACAGAAAGCTTGGTCTTTTCGGATTAATAGAGATGGGAATATTTCTTTTGATCCTTCTGGCAGGATATTTTTACATCATCAAAAAGGGTGCCCTGAAGTGGGAGGAGAGCGAAGAGGTCACCTAATACAAAGAGATTGCCACGCCCTTCGGGCTCGCCTTGAACCGTACTGGTTCAGGGCCCGCAATGACAATGTAAAAACATTTAGTGCGTTTGCATTAATAAGGAAAGAAAGCGATGGGATTAGAAGAACATATACCAACTGGTCTGCTTTTGACCACCGCAGAAAAGGCGGTCAACTGGGCAAGAAAATCTTCTTTATGGCCGTTAGGTTTCGGCGTAGCCTGCTGTGCCATAGAGATGATGTGCACTGCCGCCTCTCGCTTTGATATATCGCGTTTCGGAATGGAGGTCTTCAGGTCTTCCCCTCGCCAAGCGGATCTGATGATCGTGTCGGGACGGGTTTCCAATAAGATGGCTCCCGTGGTCCGACTGCTTTATGAACAGATGTCTGAACCAAAGTGGGTGATCGCCATGGGCGCCTGCGCATCCACCGGAGGTGTGTTTAACAATTACGCCATCGTCCAGGGAGTGGACAAGATCGTGCCAGTGGATATTTATATCCCCGGATGCCCACCTCGGCCAGAGCAGTTATTAGAAGGGATTATGAAATTGCATAAGAAGATAGAAAAGGAGTCGTTGAGAAGGTCAACGGATGAAGCGGATTAAACGGATGAGGTCAGCGGATCGAGCGGATTGAACGAATAAGGTGTTGGCGGTTAGAAAATTGCATGGAGAGTTGAGTTGGAAAATCCAATCTTAACAAAACTTAAAGAAAAATTTCCAGAGACAATTCTGGAGATTGCTGAATTTCGAGGGGAATTGACTATCGTAGTGAAAAGAGAGGATATTATTCCTGTCTGCACCTTCTTACGGGATGAGCCGGAACTTTCCTTCAATTTTCTCTCTGATCTCACAGGTGTAGACTATCTGGGAAGAAAGCCCAGATTCGACGTGGTGTATCACCTCTACTCCATAGATAGAAATCATCGATTGAGATTGAAAGTGAAAGTGGAAGAGGATGAAAGCGTTCCCTCGGTTACTTCTGTATGGAATACTGCAAACTGGTTTGAAAGAGAGGTGTTCGACCTGCTTGGAATAAGGTTCGACAATCATCCGGATTTGAGAAGAATAGTCCTGCCGGAAGACTGGGAGGGTCATCCCTTAAGAAAAGATTTTCCCTTGACCAGAGAGGAAGTGATGTTTACCCATAACAAAAATCGTCCTCCGAAGATAACAGAATAGAAACATATTCAGAGGTATAGGGAATGGAAAAACCACAAACCTTCGTCTTCATGATCTTAAGAGGTGGAATTTGAAGCCACAGGTTTCGAACAGAATTGAAAGAATCGACACTCACACCATGATTCTGAATATGGGGCCTCAGCATCCCGCCACTCACGGTGTCCTGAGGGTGATCCTGGAGTTGGATGGCGAGACCGTGGTCAAAGCTACTCCGGATATAGGTTATTTGCATACCGGCATTGAAAAAACCATGGAAAGCAAGACCTATGCTCAGGTAATTCCTCTTACAGACAGGATGGATTATGTGGCATCGCTTTCCAATAACTTAGCTTACCTGTTAGCAGTGGAGAGGCTTCTGGATATTCAGGCTCCTCCCAAGGCTCAATTTGTCAGAGTGCTTTTGACTGAGCTGACCCGAATTGCCAGCCATTTGGTTTGGGTCGGTTCTCATGCTCACGATATAGGCGCCATGAGCATGCTTTTATATGCTTTCCGGGAGAGGGAAAAGCTTCTTGATATATTTGAACTTGTCTCCGGTCAAAGGATGATGACCTCCTATTTCAGAATCGGTGGTCTGGCTCAGGATGTCCCGGACGGATTTGAACCCAAAGTCAAAGAAGTCTTAGATACCTTTCCTGATCGGATTAATGATTACGAAAACCTTTTGACTAAAAACCGCATCTGGCTTAATCGAACCGTAGGAGTGGGGAAAATCTCTGCCCGGGATGCCATCGATTGGGGTGTGTCCGGTCCCATCCTGAGAGGGAGTGGAGTGAGTTGGGATATCAGAAAATCCAATCCCTATTCTGGATATGATAAGTTCAACTTTGATATACCCACGGGAAAAAATGGAGACGTGTATGATCGTTATTTAGTCCGGCTGGAGGAGATGAGGCAGAGCCTAAGGATCGTGGGACAGGCTTTGGATGGAATCCCGGAGGGAGATTTTGTTGCCCGGATTCCCGGAGTGGTGCTTCCTCCCAAAGAAGAGGTTCTATCCAACATTGAAGCTTTGATATTTCAATTCAAATTGGTAGTGGAAGGATTTTCTCCACCGGTGGGGGAAGTTTATCATTCCATCGAATCTCCCAAGGGAAAGTTGGGCTACTATATCGTCTCCGACGGGTCAAATAAACCCTACCGGGTGAGGGTGAGGCCACCCTGCTTTGTCAACTTAAGTGCCCTTCCCAAAATGATCGAAGGAAGGTTGATCGCTGACGTGGTGGCGGTCATTGGAAGTATTGATATTGTGTTAGGAGAAGTGGATAGATAAAGACGTTTAAAGTTTAAAGTTGAAAGTTTAAGGTTTGGTGAGATGCTTGGTGAGTCGGCTCAAAAGAGAATTGCTGAGTTGAAGGAGAGATTCCCGGAAAGGAAAAGCGCCATCCTTCCTGCCATGCATGTGGTGCTGGAGGAGATCGGTTTTTATAATCGAGATATTCTAAAGCAGGTGGCAGAGCTTCTTAGTTTGAGTGAGATGGAGGTGACTGAAACCCTCTCCTTTTATACTTATTTCCCCAAACAGGGAGTGGGTAAGTATTACATCCAGGTATGCACAAACGTTTCCTGCATGCTTTCAGGGGCAGAACAACTGGTGCGCTACCTTGAAGAGAAACTAAAGATAAAAGTTGGGGAAACCACTCCAGATGGTCTTTTCACTTTGTCCGCGGTGGAATGTCTGGGATCGTGCGGAACGGCTCCGGTGATGCAAATAAACCAGAGCTATTATGAAAATCTGACCAAAGCTAAGGTGGATAGAATAATTGAGGATTTGAGAAAACAGAAAGAAATATGAGACAGATTTCAGCTTAGTTGTGCTGGAGTGTCCCGCTTTAGCGGGACCAACAAAATCTTGAAATACAAAAGACTCTTTTGAGTCCACCTAAAGGTGGACACTCCAGTTTACCTTCTCTAAGGTTTTTTTAGGGATCGGTGAGAAAATAATGGAAAAGATATTGTTCAAACATATAGACGTTCCTGACCAATACAAGATCGACACCTATATCCGAAATGGTGGCTATCGTGCTCTGCCCAAGGCTTTGAAGGAACATACCCCGAATGAGTTGATCGAGATGGTAAAAAAATCGGGCTTACGGGGAAGGGGAGGGGCTGGTTTTCCTGCCGGACTTAAATGGAGCTTTGTTCCCAAGGATTCACCCAAGCCCAGGTTTTTGCTGTGTAACGCAGATGAGGGAGAGCCGGGAACATTCAAAGACCGAGCTTTGATCGAAAACGATCCTCACCAGCTTTTGGAGGGAATCATCATTGCCTCATACGCCATAGGTGCACATCGGGCTTTCATCTATATCCGGGGAGAGTTTGCCTTTGGAGCCAAAAGATTGGAAGGTGCTATCCAAGAATGTTACCAAAAAGGATACCTGGGAAAAAACATCTTAGGATCAGGTTTTGATCTGGATGTGGATATCTATAGGGGAGGGGGAGCATACATCTGCGGAGAGGAGACCTCTTTGATGGAATCCGTCGAGGGGAAAAGGGGAAATCCCCGACTGAAGCCACCTTTTCCCGCATCAGTAGGTCTTTACAAGAATCCCACCGTGATTAACAACGTGGAGACTCTGTCAAATATTTCCCACATCGTGTTGAATGGAGCCGAGTGGTTTGCAAATATCGGTATGCCCAAGAGCACCGGCACAAAGATATTCTCCCTTTCCGGTCACGTGAAGCGTCCAGGCAATTATGAACTTCCCATGGGCGTCACCTTAAGAGAGTTGGTTTTCGAGCATGGCGGGGGGATAAAAGATAATCGCAAGCTTAAAGCGGTGATCCCGGGCGGAGTTTCCACGCCGGTTTTGACCGCTGAGCTTCTGGATGTGAAGATGGATTTTGAATCCCTTTATGAAGCCGGGTCACTTTTAGGATCGGGAGCTACCATTGTGATGGATGAGACCACCTGTATGGTGAAGGTGGCTTATCGCATATCCAAATTCTTTGAGCATGAGTCGTGCGGCAAATGTGTCCCCTGCAGAGAGGGAACTAGATGGATCAGACAGATCATGGAGAGGATTGAAAACGGAAAAGGGAGAGAGGAAGATATCGAACTTCTTCGTGATATCTGCGCCAATATAGCCGGAAAGACGGTCTGTCCGCTGGCCGATGGCGCCGTGGTTCCCATCACCAGCACCATTGAGAAGTTCCGGGACGAGTATGAGTATCACATAAAGAACAAAAAATGTATGGTAGATTTGGGGGCAAGATTTGTATAAAGCGGTCAACGGATTAAACGGATTAAGCGGTCAACGGATAGAGCGGATTAAGCGGATGGGTCAGCGGATTGAACGGATGGGTCAACGGATGAAGCGGATCAAGCGGATGAGGTCAGCGGATTGAACGGATTAAGCGGATGGGTCAACGGATTGAACGGATTGAGCGGATAGAATTGATTGGGTAATGTGTGTGGTCTGAGACGCATTGATCAAGTTGAACGGATAAGACAATATGGTGACTTTGACCATAGATGGAAAAAAGGTGAAGGTGAAGGAGGGTACCACCATCCTTAAGGCAGCGGAAGAATTGGGGATAGAGATTCCTACCTTCTGCTTTCACGATAAGCTGGAGCCGGTGGGCGCCTGTCGAATGTGTCTGGTGGAAGTAGAAAAGATGCCAAAGCTTCAGGTTGCCTGCGCCACTCCGGTGGCTGAGGGAATGGTGGTAAAAACTAATACTCCTAAAGTGAAAGCCGCCAGAAAGGGGGTTTTGGAATTTCTACTTATCAATCACCCATTGGATTGTCCTGTCTGTGATAAAGGGGGAGAATGTGAGCTTCAAAACCTGGTGTTCAAATACGGCTCAGACCAAAGCAGGTATGTAGAGGAAAAAAGAAAATTTTCCGTCGATCCTAAATCCAAGTATGATGATCTTACTGTTGGACCGCAGATAATAAGAAATATGAATCGTTGCATCCTGTGTTGCAAATGTGTTCGATTTATAACCGAGATCGCGGGAGAAACTGATCTGGGAACCTTTGGGCGGGGATCAAGATCAGAGATAAACATCTTACCGGACATTCCGGTGGACAATCCGTATTCAGGAAATGTGGTGGAGATCTGTCCGGTGGGAGCTTTAACTTCTAAATCCTTCAGATATAAGATAAGGGTCTGGCAGACTAAAGCCACGCCATCGATTTGCCCTCTTTGTGGGGATGGTTGCAATATCAAGCTATGGACAAAAGATGATAAAATCTACCGCATCACCTCCAGAAGGAATGATTTGGTGGATGAGGGATTCTTGTGCGATAAAGGCAGGTTCGGATTTGGATTCGTCAACCACCCTGATAGGTTGACACATCCCCTGGTAAAGAAGAATGGAAAGCTTTTGCCTGCGGATTGGGACGAGGCGATCGAGTTAGTAGCTTCAAAGCTCAGACTTACAAAGGAACAATCTGGTGCAGATTCTCTGGCTGGAGTGGGATCGCCGAAACTCACCAATGAAGAGTGCTACCTCTTTCAGAAATTCTTCAGAGTGGTGCTGGGAACAAACAATATCGATCATCGAGTCAATTCAAGGCATCTTTTGCCGAGTCCCAATTTGAAAGCTAAAAATCAAATTTACAACATGACCAATTCAATCGGCGAGATGGAGAATGTGAAACTGGTTTTCGTGTTGGGCTGTGATCTACAAAAGGAACATCCTATAATAAACCTAAGGGTGATAAAATCAGTCAAGAAAGGCAATACACTGGTTCTGGCAAATCCGGAAATCACTCGGTTGAACAGATTCGCTCGGGATGAGTTGATATATAAGAGAAGAACCGAAACGACCTTGTTGGTTGGATTGACAAGGGAGATAATAGAGGAAAAGCTTTTTGATGCTGGTAAGATGGGACTCTCTGAAAATGCGTTGGAGAAGCTACGAGGAAAAGTCCAGTCATTTGATGCTGAAAGGGTTTCGCAGACAACTGGGATTTCTCCAGACGAGATCAAAAACCTGGCTTACACTCTAACAAAAGTCGAAAGCATCATGATTCTTTGTGGCAAAGAGATAAGTTCTCATCCACAAAACACTGAGATAATCAACTCTCTGTATGATCTTTTGCGTTTGACCGGACACCAGGATAAAGATGGTTGCGGAGTCAATCTCCTATGGGAGGATTGCAATTCCCAGGGAGCTTTGGATTGCGGGGTCTTGCCGGATAGGCTTCCCGGGTTCGTCGATGTTTCGGATGAAGCTTTGCGAAAAAAGGTCGAAGGAGTCTGGAATGTTGAGATTCCGGATAAGCCAGGGCTTGATTTTAATTCCATGGTGGAGGGGATTAATCAAGGGAGGATCAAGGCAATGTATATCGCAGGTGCAGACCCGGTGAGTGAATATCCGGACAGAGATTACGTAAAAGGTGCACTCAAAAAGCTTGATTTTCTGGTGGTTCAGGACAATTTCTTAACTGAGAGCGCCAAGTTAGCACATGTGGTTTTGCCCGGAGCCTCCTTTGCCGAAAAAGACGGGACTTTCACCAACGTGGAGAGAAGGGTTCAGAAACTCAAGAAAGCATTCGATCCTTTGGCAAATTCCAAAGCTGATTGGTACATTATCTGTATGTTAGCCCAAGCCATGGGATACGATTTTGACCACACCTCAGCCAGGCAGATTTTCGAAGAGCTGGCCTGTGTTTCACCCATTCATGCAAAGATGAGCTGGGAAGATTTAGGTGAAAGCGGAAAACAATGAGAAGCAATTTGAAAGATTGATTGAAAATAAAAGTCTGGTTGCTTTGAGACTATATGCTTGCATTTATCATCATTACTTTAGTTAAAGTAGCACTGGTTCTGGTTGTTTTTCTCCTGTTGATTGCTTACCTGACCTGGCTGGAAAGAAAGCTTTTGGGGCATTTTCAGGTGAGGTTGGGCCCCATGCGGGTGGGACCACATGGTCTTCTTCAACCCATCGCCGACGGTATAAAACTTCTGTTCAAGGAGGATATTGTTCCGGCGAATGTGCATAAATTCATTTATAATTTAGCTCCTGTTTTGAGCTTCATCCCTGCTCTGATAATCGTAGCAGTCATTCCCTTTGGATCTGGGATAAAAATTCTGGGATACGAAGTCGACATGGTGATCTCTAACTTTAATATGGGTATACTTTACGTACTTGCGGTCAGCTCTCTGGGGATATACGGGCTGGTTTTGGCGGGCTGGTCCTCCAACAACAAATACTCGCTTATCGGAGGGTTGAGATCTTCCGCTCAGATGATCAGCTATGAAGTATCCTTGGGTTTTTCCTTAATCGGTGTTTTGATGATCGCCGGATCTTTCAGCTTGGTTGACATAGTGAATGCACAGGATAAGTTTTTCAACTGGTTTATCTTCCGCCAACCGCTGGGATTCATCCTGTATCTTATTTGTGCCATCGCCGAGATCAATCGGACTCCTTTTGATCTCCCCGAGGCAGAAAATGAGCTGGTGGCAGGATACATGACCGAGTATTCGTCCATGAAGTTTGCCATGTTCTTTTTAGGAGAGTATGGCAACATGATAAACGTTTCTGCGCTGGCGACCACTCTGTTTTTGGGCGGGTGGCACGGTCCGTTTTTGCCGCCGGTTTTGTGGTTTCTGATAAAGATGGTTGCGTTCCTTTTCTTTTACATCTGGATAAGAGCTACATTGCCCAGATTCCGATATGATCAGTTGATGAATTTCGGCTGGAAGGTATTGCTCCCCCTGGCGCTGCTTAATATTTTCGTCACGGCGGTGATAATGATATTGTAAGAAAGGTTCAAAAGTTCAAAGGTCAAAAAGTTCAAACGTTTAATGGTTCAAAGGTTCAAAAGTTCAATGGTTCAATTATGTTTGATGTTTTGAAAACCATATTCTGGGCGATTCCTAGAGGATTGTCGGTCACTTTCAAATACCTGCTTTCCCGACCGACGACGGTAAGATACCCAGAGCAGAAACTGACACTTTCTCCACGATATAGAGGGCTTCACTATCTAGAAAGAAACGAGGACGGCTCGGAAAAGTGCGTTTGCTGTGGGCTGTGTGCCGCCGCATGTCCCTCTGGATGCATATATATGGAGCCGGCAGAAAACGAGTTTGGCGAAAGATATGCCAAAGTGTATGAGATAAATGAACTCAGATGTATATTCTGCGGATATTGCCAAGAAGCCTGTCCCAAGGAGGCGATTTTCTTAGGAAAGGAGTACGAATTCTCCAATGACAGACGGGAAAAGTTGATATACACCAAAGAGGATCTTTTGGTGTCTTTGGACAAAGATGGTCAACGGATGTAACGGTCAACGGATTAAACGCCCAGACGGGCGTCCGTCTGGACGGATTGAGCGGATGAGAAGATGGAGATTTTGATTTTTTCAATATCGGCGGTGGTTGTAGTTGTTTGTTCTATTCTGGTGATCAGCCAAAAAAGTCCGGTGGCAAGCGCGCTCTTTTTGATAGCGACCATGGTAAGCATAGCCATACTCTTTTTGCTGCTGAACGCCGCGTTTTTAGCCACGATCCAGATCATAGTCTATGCCGGTGCCATCATGGTTCTGTTCATATTCGTCATCATGCTTTTGAATCTGAGGAGGGACGAATTCGGTCCAGAGAGAAGAAAAGCACAGCGATTTTTTGCCATCTTGTTCGTCTTTCTGCTTCTGATCGGAATTGCAACCGTTATTGAAGTGGGAGTCTTTGGTTTCAGGTCAGCCGAAACCGTTTCTGGAGCTACCATTCCTGCTGGCGTTGAACCTTTGGCTCAACTACTGTTCACCAAATATCTTCTTCCCTTTGAGCTGGCGTCGATTTTACTTCTGGTGGCAATTGTGGGTGCCATAGTTATGGCAAAAAGGAGATTATGAAAACTTAATCTGGGATAAATGGTTCATATACCGCAGAGCCGTGAAGGCTCTGCTACGCGATATTCGGTAAGAAAGAAAAGAATCAATTCAGAGTAAAAGCAATGGTTTCTTCATCTCCATATTTAATACTGAGTGCGGTGATTTTCGCCATAGGCGTTTTAGGAGTTTTGGTCAGGCGAAACATTTTGATTATGTTTATGTCCATCGAGCTGATGCTGAATGCAGTAAATCTGGCCTTTGTAGCTTTATCCAGACAGTTAGGTTCTCTGGACGGTCAGGTGGTGGTGTTTCTGGTGATGACCGTGGCAGCAGCAGAAGCTGCGGTAGGATTGGCCATAATCATCTGTTTGTTTAGGAATAAAAAAAGCGTTAATGTTGATGACTTCAACTTGATGAAATGGTAAGCTGTCCACAGTCCTCAGTCCACTGTCCATGGTTAAAAGCTTTAGCTGTGGACTGTCGACGGTAGGCTGTGGACGATTAAAAAATGAACTACGTTTATTTAGTTCCATTATTTCCTCTAATCGGTTTTTTGATAAACGGCCTTTTAGCGCTTACTCAAAAGTCTTCTCTCGATGAGAAGAGCCCGGTAAAAGGTTTGGTGAGCTGGATAGGTTGCACCTCTGTGGGTTTGTCCTTTTTGACCTCCGTGGTCATATTCCTTCAGCTTTCAGCTCTGCCAGCAGGGGAGAGAGTGGTGCAAAAGATCGCCTTCCCCTGGATTCTGTCCGGAAAGTTTCATATAGACATTGGCTTTCTGCTTGATCCTCTCTCCTCGATTATGATTCTGGTGGTGACGGGAGTTGGATTTTTCATTCATCTTTACTCCACCGGCTATATGGCGGGTGATAGAGGATATGCTCGGTATTTCTCATTTCTGAACCTTTTCACTTTCTTCATGCTGATGTTGGTCCTGTCCAACAATTTTCTTTTGCTCTATCTGGGATGGGAAGGAGTGGGGCTGTGCTCTTATCTTTTGATCGGTTTCTGGTATGAGAAAAAGAGCGCCGCAGATGCAGGGAAGAAGGCTTTCATCGTCAACAGAATCGGAGACTTCGGCTTTGCTTTGGGAGTGATGTTGATCTTTTGGACTTTTGGAAGCTTAAACTTCAGCCATGTGTTTGAGAACGCACCTCACGTTTTAGCTTTGGGAGGAGGATTGGTAACCGTCATCACGTTGCTTTTGTTTTTGGGAGCCACCGGCAAGTCTGCTCAGATTCCACTTTATGTATGGCTTCCTGACGCCATGGAGGGTCCCACTCCGGTCTCTGCGTTGATTCATGCCGCCACCATGGTTACGGCGGGGGTGTATATGGTGGCAAGATGCCATGCGCTTTTCCTTCTGGCTCCAATCTCCATGGGAGTGGTGGCTGTTATCGGGGCGGCGACCGCCATATATGCGGCATCCATCGGTCTGGTGCAAAATGACATAAAAAGAGTTTTAGCGTATTCCACCATCAGCCAGTTAGGGTATATGTTCTTAGCTTGCGGAGTGGGGGCCTTTGCCGCAGGGATATTTCATCTTATGACCCATGCTTTCTTTAAAGCTTTGTTGTTTTTGTCGGCTGGTTCGGTTATGCATGCCTTGGCCGGTGAGTTAAACATGCAGAAGATGGGCGGCTTGAAGAAATATATACCCATCACCTTCTGGTGTTTTCTTGCTGGAACCTTGGCTATCTCCGGAATTCCTCTGTTTTCCGGATTCTTTAGCAAAGACGAAATTCTGTGGAAAGCCTTCTCCAGTCCGCACGGTCATTTCCTGCTCTGGTTGATCGGGGTGGTCACCGCAGCCTTGACCGCATTCTACATGTTCAGATTATTCTTTATGATCTTCTTGGGAAAATCCAGGGTGGATCCACAGGTCCAAACTCACATTCATGAAGCTCCCCGATCCATGACCATCCCTCTTATGATTCTATCCGTGCTTTCAATTATCGGTGGCTATGTGGGAATACCTCATTCCCTGGGAGGATCGAACAGATTGGAAGGATTTTTGTCCTCCGTATTTGAGCAAGGTCATTCTACTACTCACTCTACCACTCACGCGATGTCTACTGAGTATCTTTTGATGATTATCTCCATAGTGGTGGTGGTGATTGGCATTCTTGTTGCCCATCGATTTTACATCCGGAATTTGGAGATTCCCAAAAGGCTGGTGGAAAGATACAAATTTCCATACCGGATTCTGTTCAACAAATATTATGTAGATGAGATATATGCCAAAATTTTTGTCAATCCTCTGTTGAATCTGGCTTTGTTCTTATGGAAGAGATTTGACGTTCTGGTGATAGATGGTATAGCCAATGGGATTGCCTCTGTGGTCAAGGGATTAGGCACGGTGATAAGAAAAACCCAGACCGGCTATCTGCGCAATTACGGTCTCTCCTTGCTTTTGGGAACAATCTTGATCTTGTTCTATTTTATCTTTCGGTGAGATAATGATGGATACCTGGATTTTAACCATACTTACGTTTTTCCCTCTTCTGGGAATTTTGATATTGCTTCTTATTGATAGAAGCAAGCTTGGCACTATTAAGATGGTAGCTTTTGTCATCTCCTCTTTAAATGCCATTTTCTCTTTGTATATTTATTTCAATTTCGCCGCTGAATCATCGGCCATGCAGTTTTCAGTCAATAAGGCTTGGATTGAAAGTCTGGGAATAAGCTATCATCTTGGCATCGACGGGATCAGCCTGTTTTTAGTCCTCTTGACCACGTTCCTTACCCCTCTGGCTATCCTTTCATCGTGGTCTGCCATCACCGAGAAGGTAAAAGGTTACTACATTTCCATGCTGTTTTTGGAAACCGGGATGATCGGGGTTTTCGTCTCTCTGGATTTGTTTTTATTCTATGTCTTCTGGGAAGTGATGCTCATTCCCATGTATTTTCTCATAGGCATCTGGGGTGGGCCCAGAAGGATATATGCCACGATCAAGTTCGTCCTCTTCACCATGACCGGCTCACTTTTGATGCTGGTGGCGATTTTGGTTTTATATTTCATGAATCACAGTTTCACCGGCACATACACCTTTAACCTTTTGGAGATAACTAAACTTCCCATTCCCTTAGGCGCACAATTCTGGCTTTTCTTTGCCTTTGCCTTAGCTTTCGCCATCAAGGTGCCCATGTTTCCATTTCACACCTGGCTTCCGGATGCACACGTGGAGGCGCCCACTGCCGGATCGGTTATTTTAGCTGGAGTTTTGCTTAAGATGGGAACTTATGGTTTCTTGAGGTTCTGTCTTCCCCTGTTTCCCAATGCGTTTATGGATTATGGTACACTTTTTTCCGTTCTGGCGATAATTAGTATAATTTATGGTGCTCTGGTCTGCATAAGACAGGAGGACGTAAAAAGCCTGGTGGCGTTTTCATCGGTGAGCCATCTGGGCTTTGTAATGCTTGGACTATTTGCTCTGAACGTTCAGGGAATGGAGGGAGGCATACTTCAGATGATCAATCACGGTATCTCCACCGGAGCGCTGTTTTTGATCGTGGGGATGTTATATGAGAGAAGACACACCCGATTGATTTCCGATTTTGGAGGTGTATCGAAAAAGATGCCCGTCTTTGCCGCCTTCTTTATGATAGTCACTCTCTCCTCCATCGGACTTCCCGGAACCAACGGCTTCGTGGGGGAGTTTACCATTCTTCTGGGAACGTTTAAGTCTAACGTGGCTTATGCGGTATTTGCGGCAGTCGGAATCATCTTAGCCGCCATATACATGCTGTGGATGTATCAACGCGTCATGTTTGGAAAGATCACCAAACCGGAAAATGAGAAGTTGAAGGATTTGAACTTAAGAGAAAAGATAGTTTTAATACCGTTGATTCTGGCGATCTTCTGGATCGGCATCTATCCTAAGCCGTTCTTCAGCAAGATGGAACCATCAGTCAAGAGTCTTTTAGAGAATGCAAGGACAAAATATGAGAAAAATCAGCTTTTTGAGGAAAGCCTTCAAGTTGATTCCCAACAGATGGAACAAATGAAGCAGATGGAGTGAAGAGAAAACAAATGCTTATCTATGTTAGTAAAAATCTGGAAGCCAAAGATAGATCAGGAGAAATATAGATGGATTGGATCATGCCAGCTGTTAATTTCAAGCTAATACTGCCAGAGATCATCCTCTGTGTCTTCGCTATTTTCATACTGATTCTGGATCCCTTTCTTTCCAGAGGTAGAAAGATTTTAACTGCTCATCTGGCTTGGATAGCCATTGTGTTAGCCTTTCTGGCGAACTTAAGTCTCTGGGATTTTCAGGACACCACTTTCAGCCAGATGTTTTTGGTGGATAATTACGCCACCTTTTTCAAATTCATCTTCCTGGTTGGATCGTTTCTGATCATCTTCGCCTCCATGAATTATCTGAAAAGAGAAGAGATCTTGCATGGCGAATACTTCAGCCTGATTTTGTTTTCCACCCTGGGCATGATGCTTTTGGCATCCGGTTTTGATCTGATCATCATCTTTTTGGGTCTGGAGATCATGTCCGTTTCACTCTACGTTCTGGCTGGATTCAGAAGAGGTGACCTGAAGTCCAATGAGGCTTCCTTGAAATACTTCCTGATGGGGGCATTTGCCACCGGCTTTCTGCTTTATGGGATTGTGATGATCTACGGAAGCGTGGGAAGCACCAACCTGGAGCAGATAATCAAAAGCATCGCCTTTGGTGAAGCTGGTCCAAATCTTTTAATCTGGGCTGGTGCGGGATTGCTATTGGTGGGCTTCGGATTCAAGATAGCTTCAGTTCCTTTTCACATGTGGGTGCCGGACGTATACCAGGGCGCTCCCACTCCGGTGACCGCCTTTATCTCCGCAGGTCCCAAGGCGGCCGGATTTGCCGCACTGTTACGTGTATTTCTCTTTTCCTTCGTTACCATAAAGTTGGATTGGACCATGATCATCTGGATCATGGCGGCTTTGACCATGACCGTGGGGAACATCATTGCCATCGCTCAATCTGATATTAAACGAATGCTGGCGTATTCTTCCATCGCCCATGTCGGATACGTGCTGGTAGCTTTGGTGGCTGGTGGAGAAACCGGAATCTCCAGCGCACTCTTTTATCTTTTAGCCTACACCTTTATGAACATCGGAGCTTTTACCGTGGTGATTGCACTGGGAAAGAAGGGTCAGGAGAACACCGGTTTAGATGATTATTCCGGACTGGGCTCCAGATCTCCCCTCTTAGCCGTCCTGATGACGGTTTTTATGTTTTCCCTGGCAGGATTTCCTCCCACCGCCGGGTTTATGGGAAAATTCTATGTGTTCAGCGCGGCGGTGAAATCGGGATTCGTGGGACTGGTGATAATTGCGGTGATAAACAGTCTGGTCTCAATATATTACTACTTGAGAGTGGTGGTGATCATGTTCATGCACCCACCACAGCCTGAGGCACAAAAAGTGCCGCTCGCTTTTGGCGCCGCGTTAGTTTTGTTGATCTCCATCTGGGGGGTTCTGCAGATGGGCATATTTCCCGAAAGCCTGCTTAAGGTGGCTCAAGCTTCGGTTTCCTCCATATTTTAGTTCTCTATCTGTCACAGCTGATTAATTAGATTAAGCTGATCAGTTATTATGAACATCACCCTGATGGGGCGGGGGTTGAACCCCCGCCCCTCCTTTGCGGTTCACTGGGCTCAACACCCTGAATTCATCAAAGGACGGACGGGGGTGCAACCCCTGTCCGAACGTGAGATTGTAGTTTTTTTATCCCTCTCCCCCGGGGGTGTATAGACCGGAGAGAAGGGTAACAGGTGTTCGGACACATGGGTAACACTATTATACACAATGATCGATTTTTTTCAAGCTAATATGTGCAATTTTTTGTTTGCAGTAAAAGACATCCATAACTCCATCCTCCTGTGGTCTGGGTCGGAGAGCCACTCGTTCTCCTCTAAAGGCTTTAGGTATCTTATACTCACCTCCTTTGAAAGAGATAATTCCACCCGCCTGTACCT
>Ga0209979_1001770_pt1 | contig 22417 bp, 21 predicted proteins | sample AnhtaG_FD_183114 | JGI IMG/M metagenome (GOLD analysis project Ga0209979, IMG submission 183114) | Deep subsurface microbial communities from Anholt, Denmark to uncover new lineages of life (NeLLi) - Anholt_01485 metaG (SPAdes) (version 2) | ecosystem: Environmental > Aquatic > Marine > Oceanic...
AGAGCGCCTGCCCGCCCTCACTGCAACAAGAAAGCCCCTCCAATTGGAGAGGCTTTGAATTTGCAATGGTGGAGACGGGGGAGAGTCGAACTCCCCGTCCAGAAGAATCCCATCCAGAGTATCTACAAGCTTAGTCAGCCCTTTGTTCTCGCTCTACCGTCCTCCGCTGACCGAGTGCGGCAGAGCCAGCCGATTCATCTTGAGCGACCCTTACCGGCATCGGGGCCGCTGCACCTCGACTTTTCGGCGCCCAATCCTCACCCTTCGAGGAGAGGTTGAGATGGACGTGGCTGCCCTTTATTTAGGCTGCCAGTGCGTATTCGCGTTCGCCAGTTGTTTTTTTGCCACCTGATTTACGAGGTTGATGGCACCTCGGCTTGCAACTCTGGAATCAAACTCCCCTGTCGAACCACACGTCCCCATTTAATTTATGAGATTGCTGATGCAGCTTTAGTCAACCCCCCGATCCGCCAATGTCACCATGTCATTGCGAGGAGCGCTAGCGACGAGGCAATCTCACCACTGGTGAAGTGCTACCATGAGATTGCTTCGCTTCGCTCGCAATGACAACCAAACCCTAACTGGAGGGACACCCCAGACCTCCCGCAGGAAGTATCTGCACCTCTCCTTCCAGCAGTATCGTTATGTAAAGAGGCTGCTAGCGCTTCTTGCCCTTGTCCGGGGTTCGCTGGCTGAACGCGCGCTCCATCTGGCGCTGGGCGTCGCGCTGAGCTATAGCCTCACGCTTATCGTAGACCTTCTTGCCCCTGACAACTCCCAGCTCCACCTTGGCTATTCCGTTTTTAAGGTACAACTTCAGGGGCACTATGGTGAGCCCCTTCCTCATCACTGCACCGCTGAGCTCCGCTACCTGTCTACGATGCAGCAGCAATTTCCGCGGCCTTTTCGGCTCGTGGTTGTATCTATTGCCCCCCGGATACTGGGCAATATGAGCGCCCAGCAGCCACAATTCACCGTTTTCCGATCTGGCGTAGGCGTCACGCAGATTGACCCTGCCTGCGCGAATCGACTTTATCTCAGTGCCGGTGAGGACCAGCCCAGCCTCAACGCTCTCCTCAATGTGGTAATCGTGATACGCCTTGCGGTTGACGGTAATCGTTTTCTGAGCCATGCTCAAGTATACCAAATGACAGAGATTATGTCAAGTCAGAACAAAGGTTCTACTGACGTGCCCCACTCCCCTTCTCCCCAGTACATGCTCGCTTCAGGCTTAGTCCCTGCATCCTACAATGGCCACGCCGCAAACACCGCCGCCGGGGATACCACCATAGTTTTGAGCCAAACCCACCGTGGGGTCCTTCAACTGTCGAGGCCCTGCCTTTCCCTGAAGCTGGAGGTATGACTCGAAGAGCATCCTCAAGCCGCTGGCAGCTATAGGATGACCGAAGCACTTCAGACCGCCATCGGCATTGATCGCCACTTCCCCTCCCAGGTCGAAGGTGCCAGCCTCGATATCTTCCTTAAACTTGCCCCTGCCGCAGAAGCCGAGGTCTTCACAGTCCAAGAGCTCAGCGATGGTGAAGCAGTCATGCACCTCGGCGATGTCTACCTCCTTTCGCGGGTCCTTGATTCCTGCCTCATTATAGGCCATCTGACCAGCCCGTACAACCTCGTCGGTGTGGAGGTAATCGTAATCCGCTGCTATTACCCCCTGTGTTCCTGCTCCAGAGGATATGCCAAGCCCTTTAACTAAGATATAGTCATCCCTGATATTCTTGGCGATATCGGGTCGGGTTATGATTGCCGCCGCCGAGCCATCGCTGTTTGCACAGCAGTCGAAGAGCCCCAGCGGCCAGGCGATTATGGGGGCGTTCAACGCCTGCTCTATTGTTATCTCACGCTGGAAATGGGCCCTGGGATTTAAGCTGCCGTTGTGGTGGTTCTTGACTGCGATCATGGCCAGAAGCCGTCTACCCTCCTCGGGGCTCAAGCCATAAGCGTGGAAATATCGGGTGGCGGAGAGAGCATATCTAGCTGGCGCCACAATTGGCGCCCACACCCAGCTACTGAAGTGGGGCTCGCCTCCCATTTGAGTAATCCCGGTGGCCCCCGAGTCCTTCATCTTCTCCACCCCGCAGGCTAGCGCTATGTCATAAATGCCGGCAGCTACTGCATAGGAGGCGTTTCTAACGGCTTCGATCCCCGAAGCGCAGTAGTTTTCCACCCTGGTGACAGGGATGTAATCCGTCTTTAGGGCTCGCGCCAGCCTTACCCCCCCAAAGCCTGTCTCTATGCACGCCATGCCTAGCCAGGCTGCCTGAATATCGTTGAGCTCAATCCCAGCATCGGCCAAAGCTTCGTGGCAGGAATCCACCATCAGGTCTTGGTCGCTCTTATCCCACAGCTCGCCAAACTTGGTACAGCCCATACCGACTATGGCAACCCTATCTTTGATGCCTTCCATGACCGTTTTCTCCTCCTTTGATATCTCCTTAACTCCTCAGCGGTATCGATTTCCAGAAGTAGTTGTGGATTCCATCCTGAGAGGACAGTTTCCTGAAGCTCATCTCCACCGGCATCCCCACCTCTATCTCCTCGAGCACCCTATCAGTCATCATGGTTGCCATGCGCCCCCCACCCTCAAAATCGATAATCGCGGTTACCCGAGGTGCCTCGAGCCTGGTACATAGGTTGTCGGCGCCGAAGGTGAAGATTTTGCCCTTCTTGTCGGAGAGCCTCACCTCATCGAACTGATCCTTCGTCTGACATTGCGGGCACACCCTTTGTGGTGGATAGTGGATGCCGCCACAGGCCCGACATTTCAGGCCATGTAGAGGGAAGATCTGGTTGCGGTCCCTCCATTGCGCCGATGAAGATATATTCCCTCCAGAAAGAGTCGGCTGCGACTCAAAGGTCAATAATCCCCTCCACTGCAGGTATGTTCTATAGTCATCAACAATCCTTTTCGTTGCTAGATGTCCTTTCATCCCCTGTCGGTCCCTAATCTTCTCCACTTGGTCGGTTACATGTAGCACGCAGGCATCACTGCCATTGCCATAGCTGGTAAGGAGAAGGCGGTCTCCCGGTTTCGCCTCCTCCAGTGCCGCCACCAGCAACATCAGCGGATAGGCAGTGCCTGTATTGCCCATAACATCGAATAGATGATGCTGAACTCGTGCCTTGGGGTCAAACCCCAGCTTTCTCGACAATTCGCCATGTCTTCTGGTATCAGGAGCATCGAAAATAGCTTTAGTCAGGTCATCAGAGCTAAGATTGCACTTTTGCAGCAGCGCAGAGACAGTTTGCGCCACTGTGTCGATATAGCCTTTGGAGTAGATAAACCGGTCTTCCCAAGATCGGATGAAATTGTCGTCGTCTCTCCGCCAGATATCGTGAAGCTCGTTGGATAAAGAATGCCAGGCCTCTATTTCTACGGCCACATCTGAGTCCCCGATAAGCAGCGCTGCAGCGCCATCACCGGAGTTCTGCTCGAAATCAGTCCCCGGAGCCCCCATGCGACAATCAGCCGCCACCACAAGCACTTGCTTCGCTGACCCGGCCTTTACAGCATCTAGCGCTGCCCTCAAGGCGGCGGTCCCTGACCTCAAAGAATTGGAAAAGTCGGCGGTAATGATATCTCGCCGCAGATCGGCGGCTGCAGCTATTGTAGTTGCGATCTGCTTTTCCTTGTAAGGTGCAGTCGTTGATGCGAAGAACAAGCCGTCTATTGCCTCCCTATCCCGGCCCTTTAGGCAATCGATTGCCGCTGCTACCGCCATGGTGGTACTATCCTCATCAAAATTGCGTATAGCCTTCTCGCCAAGCAACCCCTTCATTATCGCCTCCCGACTCAGCCGCCAAAGGGGTACGTAGGCTCCATAAGAAGTGATGCCGGCCATCTGTTCCTCCTTGTCCTCAGCTTCAATTAACCTTGATTAGGATAACAGCCGACACTGGTGATTGTCAATTACGATTGCCTGTTTGAGCAAAAGCTGCTAATATCAGCATGCCTATCACTGAAGGGGGGACAGCTATGTGGAAAGTGGTTAGAATTGCAGCGCCTTTGCTTCTGGTCATGCTTCTTATTGTTGCCTATTTCGGGGCCGGCTGCGACTGGTCACTGTGGTCAACATCCACTACCGAACCAGAGTTCGACCTAATTGAAGAAGCATGGCAGATCGTTCTTGATGATTTCGTAGATAGTGATGAGCTCGACCTGAACAAGTTGAGCCAGGGCGCAATCGAGGGCCTGATTGACGCCTTGGATGACCCCTATTCTGCCTATTTCGATGCACAGCGGTACGCACTAAGTCAGGACAGCCTAGAGGGATCGTTTGGAGGTATAGGAGCCGAGATCACCATTGATGAGGAGGGACAGTTAACAGTAGTTGCTCCCCTCATCGGCACCCCAGCGCAAAGGGAAGGCATTATGCCTGGAGACAGGATTCTGGAGATCGACGGCGAGACTACCGAAGGCATAAGTCTGATTGAGGCTGTAGTCAAAGTCAGGGGAGAGCCAGGCACCCAAGTTACGCTCCGCGTACTGCACCATGGCGAAGATGTTCCAGAGGATATCGTGATAACCCGTGAAGAAATAAAGGTGACTAGCATTTATCCCAAGATGCTTCCCGACACACCAACTCCCACGCCCACACCGGCACATACACCTACACTCACGCCTACACTCACGCCTACACTCACGCCTACACCAACACCTACGCACACACCCACCAATATCGCTCATATAGAGGTTAACTATTTTTCAAGTCGCACCGGAGCCGAGATAGTCTCAGCGCTCGAGGACATAGTTGACAGCGATGTGAGCGGCATCATCCTTGACCTCCGTGACAACCCTGGAGGTGTTCTCGAGGCAGCAGTAGACCTAGCCAGCCAGTTCCTTGAGGAAGGTATCGTCGTCTATGTGATCGACGGGAAAGGAAATAAGGAGACCTGGGAAGTAAGGGAGGGAGGACTGGCCACCGACCTGCCGCTGGCAGTACTGGTGAACGGCAACAGCGCCAGCAGCAGCGAAGTAGTTGCCGGTGCCTTCCAGGATCATGGACGGGGAATAGTTATTGGCACCAAGACACTGGGCAAGGGAAGGGTCAACCATTTTCACGAGTTAAGCGATGGCTCTGCCATCTATATCACCACTGCCTGGTGGTACACCCCCAAGGGGCGGCAAATAGAGGGACAAGGGATCTTGCCGGATGTGACGGTCGAGAGAACAGCAGAAGATATTGAGCGTGATTATGATCCTCAGCTCGAGCGAGCAATCGAGTATATCAAGAGCGAATGATGAGAAACAGCGCCCGACGAATGGTAAGCGTTCAGCATTAGTCCCCCTTTAGAAAAGGGGGATTTAGGGGGATTTTATGACCTTTTTAATCGGAAAAGCTAAGTGCTGATAGCTGAATACTTGCCACTATTGAATGAACCGACCACTTCCAACGTGCTGTTGCTGTTCTTTGATTATCGTAGTATATTAACTACGGAGGCAAAACTCGGGGGGAGGTAACACCTTATGCTCGAGCAAATTCGCGACGTAATGATCATCATCTCTGCCTTTCTTGTGATCGCGTCTGCCCTGCTATTCTCTGTTCTAACAATCGTCATTTTCCGTAAGTTGTCCCCCACCTTGGATGCAGCACAGGGCTTCTTCTCTGACCTTCGAACTGTTTCCTCTTTTGTATCCGGTAAAGTGATCAAGCCAGTCACGAGGGGTGCCATTTTCGCCGCGGGGATAAGAAAGGCTATAGTCACCCTATCGAAACGCTCACACGGAAAGGAGAAAAGGAATGGCAACGGAAAATAATGGCCCGAACTTCTTCACCGGCCTACTGTTAGGCACCATTATAGGCGCAGTTTTGGGTTTGCTGTTCGCTCCGCAGCCCGGAGAGAAGACCCGCGAGCAACTGCGAAGTAAAGTGGACGAGTTCGTTTCCCTGGGCAAGTCAGCATGGGAGGAAGGGAAAGAGGCTGCAAGTCAAAAGAGGGATGAGCTCAAAGCGAAGTTTGAGCAGGCGAGAGGAAAACTTGACTAGTCTTCCCTATTAGAAATCCTTCATGCCGATGCTACGTTTCTCGGATAGGAACCAATAATCTTCAAGAAGTTGGTTTTCTCACGAAGGTCTTGTAAAGCCTGGCTACAAATGTCATCCTCCATATGCCCCTCTAAATCGACATAGAAAACATACTCCCAAGGTCTATCCTTGCTTGGTCTTGATTCCAGTTTAGTCAGGTTTATGCCCCTGGTGGCGAAAGCACCCAAACAGTCATATAAGGCACCGGGGACATTTTTTGTGGCAAAGACAAGCGAGGTCTTATTCTCACCAGCGTACTTGGCCTTCCCCTTGGAGACTACGAAGAATTTGGTGTAGTTATCGGTGATTGTTTGAATATCCTCGGCCAGTATTAGCATCTGGTAGATTTCGGATACCCTCTTGCTTGCCACTGCGGCACAGTTTACCAGACCCTTCTCCCTTATTAGCTTCGCACTGCCAGCAGTATCATAAGTGGGCACGATTTCAACCTTCAGCTTCCTCAAGAATTGCTCGCATTGAGCTAGGGCTTGAGGGTGAGAGTAAACTGTCTTTATGCTGGCCAGGCTCTCGCCCGGAGGAGCCATGAGACAATGGTTCACCTCTAGCGCGATCTCGCCGTAGATATTGAGAGCATACTTTAATAACAGATCGTAGGTCTCGTTGATACTGCCTGCCTGTGAGTTCTCCACAGGAATGACACCAAAATCAGCCTTGCCTTCAGTCACAGCTTCAAAAACATCAGCAAGAGAGCGACAAGGTAAAAGCTCAACATCGCCGAAAAACCTTAGCACAGCATCTTCGCTGAAAGCACCTCGCTCTCCTTGAAACACGACCCTAGTCATTCTTCCCCTCTAACCAAGCGCTTGGCAGGCATTCTATCATTTGCCACTCAGCATCGCCCGCATTGTCTCCTCGTTCTCAGCACTTGTAATTGCCACCACCTCATCCTCAGCCTCGAGAACGGTTTCCTCTGTTGGGATTTGAGGACCTTTGTCTTTGCCAATCACCAGTAAAACGGCGCTCCCTTTAGGCAAACGGAAGGCACCAATCTTTTTGCCCACTACCTCTGAACCAGGGGGAATCTTGACCTCAACAACCTCCAGAGTACCGCTCTTCAATTTAAGCAAGGGGATCAAGGGGTGTGAAGGAAGCTCCTGCTCGATATGTGCCAGGATAAGGTTGGTGCTGCTCACGGTGGCATCAATGCCTAACATCTTGAAAATGGTCTCGTTCTTAGGGTTCGTAATACGGGCAATGGTGCGCGGAACATTGAACTTATGCTTGGCCACCTGGCAAGCCACCAGATTGTCCTCGTCGCCATCAGTTACAGCAACCAGCATATCTGCCCTGCCGGTGCCAACAGCATCTAGGGTGGCTGCCTCACAACCATCGCCACGATGGACGACTCCGCCCAATTCTTCAGTGAGCTTTTCGCATCTAGCAGCATCCTGCTCCAGGATCAGTACCTCATGGCCATCACTGAGCAATATCCTCGCGAGATGATAGCCGACCTCACCACCGCCAACTATAATAATATACATGTTACCCTAACCTTCGATCCTGTCTTTCAAAAGTTCCGCCACCACCTTGGTGGGGCTAACAGACTCTATTCCAAGATTGTGATACATCTCCTCGCGTATCGGGTCGTAGATACGAGAAACCACCTTGGGCACCTGGTAGATGTGCTTGGCGATCTGACAGGCCATTACATTGCGGTTGTCTCCTTGTGTTACGGTTACGAAGACGTCTGCCTTCTCGATCCCTGCCTTTTTGAGCGAGTCCTCCTCTAGCCCGTTGCCCACCATCGCCAAGCCATTAAAGGTTGGAGGAAGTTTTCTGAAGCTATAGGGCTCAACATCCATAATGGTAACCTTATGCCCCTCAGCATCCAACATGCCCGCCAATTGAGCGCCAACACGCCCGCAGCCCATTATAATCACATTCATAGTAGATCAGCGCTCCTCCTCGGGGATTGGCTCTCGGTAAATCAGCACCTGGCACGGAGCATTCTTAAGTACATAAGGTATAGTACCCCCCAAACTGAATTCTCCGAACTCCTTCTCGTAACTGATCCCGATCGTGATCAGGTCAACACCGCGCTCTATCGCCTCATCGACTACTGCTGGGCCTATCTCACGCGCTTGCAGCAGGTCAGTCTCAACATTGCAGTCCTGCTCCTCAGCAATGCACTCTGCTTGGGCAAGAACCTGTTCCGCCCTGTCGATCTGTGGTCCGATTTCAGCATCTAGAGGCAAAGTCCGATCCACTTGGATCACATATGTAACATATATCTTGCCTCCCGCCTTCTTGGCCAGTCCGCAAGATAGCCTTATCGCTTCTTCGTCTACCTTACTCCCATTAACAGGAACTAGAACCTTCTTGGGACGCATCGTCTCTCTCCGTTGCTAGAAAAAAACTGTCGCTTTGCAAAAGCGTTAAGAACTATATTATAGTCCTTTTGTAAAGCCTTGCAAAAGGGTATGGATTATGAACGGGTGCCTCCCCTTGTCAAATCTTTCACGGGAGTGCTAAAATGGGGGAGAGCAGGCCCCAAAACGTCCCTGTAGCTCAGTAGGATAGAGCAACTGCCTTCTAAGCAGTGGGTCGTGAGTTCGAGTCTCACCAGGGACGCCATTTAGCTTCGACTTCAGCTTGGAGCCCGCCTGACACGGCGGGTTTTTTCATTGCATACCGTGCTACTGCCTCGTTAGTGGCAAGAGGTCACATTAAGGTCACACTTGGTTCACTCCCGGGTCACAGTCCGGTCACGAATTTTTGACCGGGCTAAAAGGAGGAGAGAAAATGGTGATGACTAGAGGGCACGTGCGATGGAGGTTCAGCCCCACCCCACGGTAGAAATGACAAAGCCAAATATCAAAGCAAGGAAAAGGGCTGTCACATCCACGTATGAGAGTATACTAAAACAGAAGCGTGAAGGCGAGTCTTTTGGGCGTCGAAAAAGGGGGTAGAAGTTGTTTGCTCAAATTAGCTTTGGGCTGGGATAAAAAGAGCAATGTCGAAAAGGAAGCCTTTCTGGAGCACCCCAGGCATCAGTCCTTTCTAGAATAGCCACAGCGCCATCCCCGTTTTGGAGCGGGAATGCATTAGAACATCATGCGACATCAAACATTGCGGTGTGTTATGTCAACCACCCGCCTACCGAGTTCTCACCCTCTACCTGCGACGCTTTCCCCCCGAGGATTAGCACATCACACTGACCTCACACCCGCGTCACACTCGCGTCACGGATATTGCAAAATCCGGATGAAAAATCTAAAATAGTGTCGGTCGAGGGTCTTGGTGATGACTCTTTGACTAGTCGGGGTTGAGGAGCAAGAGAGGCACCAAGTCAAGGTATTGAAATCGGGGGGGGCCCCGCTCTCCAGCTTCGGAAAGCCCCCTCGATGATTCCCAAGCAAAGAGTCGTGGGTTCGAATCCCATCACCCGCTCCAGCTACAGAAACCGGGGGTTCCCACAGGGGAGCCCTTTTAGTTTGCCCCAAGGCAAGGAATCACGACACCGCCCCCTATCGCATAAAAGGGCGGATCGTGATATTGAGATGGATCACGGTTTGAGATTGCCGCTCGCGAGTACCCTTGACACGCCAAGCTGGAGTATGGTATAAGGTTCCGCAAGACCTAAGACTGCAACGGTCGATTACGACACCTTTTATGGCTTTGATCGCTAAAGAGGGCGACTTGTCTCTAGTAGCCTTAAGCGCGAGTTGGCTCAAGAAATAGAGATGCCCCCTTTTGGCATGCAATAACAAGTAAAGGAGAACAGGGAAGTGAAGAGGATAGCTCTGTCAGCGGCGCTGGTCTTCGTGCTGGCGATAGGGGCAGTTGCCTGTGGAGATGGAGGGAATGGGGGGTGAAAGCCAAGAAAGTCATCGTACTGACGCTGTTGGCCATCATTCTGCTATCAACGTTCGCCTGTGGTGGCGGAGAAGAAGAAGCGCTACCTACACCTACGCCAACCCATACACCCGCGCCGACACCGACGGCGACGCCCACCATTGCCGTAGGCCGGGCCTGGGGGCCAGCGGGCTTCGGCGCCGCTGGCAACTTCCTCAGTGTGCACTTCGATCCGGGCCAGCCCGGCGTGGTGTACGCTGCTGGCGATGTGGCTGGCGTCTTCCGCAGCACGGACTACGGCGAGCATTGGGAGATACGCAGCATCGGCCTGGGCAACAATGAGGTGTCGTCGTTCGCCGTGGACCCGTTCGATTCTAACACGCTGTATGCCGGCACCGGCGCCTTCGCCGAGTCTAGCAAGGCCGGCATATACGTCAGCCACGACGCGGGTCTGACCTGGCAACACCTGGCCAGCACCTTCACTAACCGTATCACCTTCCGCAAGTACCGCACCGCCGACGCCATTGCCTCTGACCCGGCTCACCAGGGGGTCATACTCAGCGGCAGCCGCGACAACGGCATCTGGCGCTCGACCAACGGCGGCGCCTCCTGGACCCAGGTCTACACCGCGCCCCTCACCAATGCAATTCCGTTCAACGATGGCACGATTGACGATGACCCGACCAGGGTACCGTATCCAGCCCCCGTCTCCGTCATCTTCTTCGATCCGGCTGACCAAGACGTCGTCTATGCCGGATTGGACGGGGCAGGAGTTATCAAGAGCACAGCAGGTGGCGTGTCCGGCTCCTGGCAGCCAATCAATAATGGCCTGCCTGCCGAGCCCACGGCCAAGTACCTGGCCGTGGGCAGTGATGATGTGCTCTATGCCGCCCTGGGCGAAGCCGGGGTCTACAAGAGCACCAACGGCGGTGCCCAGTGGCAAGCGGTGAACGGCTCCCTGCCTCCTTTGACCGAAGAAGCCTGGGTCAGCTCAGTGGCCGTTGACCCAACCGATCCGGACATCGCCTACCTTAGCCTGGTCACCTACGACTACGCCAACGTGTGGAAGACAACCGACGGCGGCGCGACCTGGGTGGCCAAAGGGGATGTGGCCTACGATCCGGTTAACGACCCCACCGAGGCCTGGGCCGTCGGCCCCACCCTTAGCTGGCAGGTGACGCTCGACCGAGCCAATCCGGACCGGCTCTTCGTCAGTCGCTACTGGGACCTTCACCGCAGCGACAATGGCGGTGAGCACTGGGCAGCCAAAATCGCCGGTGCCCAGAACACGTGTGTCACCAGCGTGGTCGTAGACACCGACCACCCTGCCGGCCAGCCGGACACCTTGTACGCGACCCACATGGACGCCGGGCTGCTGGCCTCCACGGACAACGGCACAACCTGGACGATGGTGCTTCCCCAGACCTGGGATGACAAGCTAGCTGGCCACTACTGGCGCTTTGCCATCGCCCGAGTTGGCGACACGAAGTACTATTACACCACCTCTGACCCATGGGATCAAGACTACGGCCAGATCCTACGCAGCACCGATGGCGTTAACTGGACGACAGTGTTTACCCACACCCGTCCCGCCGGCACGTGGATGGGAGGTGCCATGATGGGGCTGGCCGTGGACCCCAGCCAGCCATCAACGATATACGTCACGCAGGACGGTGGCCAGGTGTTTAAGTCCATCAACAATGGTGATACCTGGGCGCCCACAGCGGGCCAGCCGGGAGGCAACTCCTTCACCTACGCGCTTGCGGTGGACGACGCTGGCCGGGTCTTTGCTGGCACGTTGGAAGATAGATTATGGCGCTCGACCAACGGCGGCGCCTCCTGGCAACAGGTACTCACTGAACACTACACCATCTTCCACGTGTTGGCGGCGCCGGGCACGATCTATGCCTCGTCCGGAGACGCCAACCTGTACCAGAGTACCAACGGCGGCGACTCGTGGCAGCGGCTTACCAACTTCAGTTCGGTGGACGATGGCGACGGTGTGGGCGACCAGGGGTGGGCCATCGCCGTGGACCCCAATGACCCCAACCACCTCCTCTTCAGCCGGATGGACACCTGGCATCCGGCAGACGCCGGCCCCGAGATCGTGGAGAGCACCGATGGTGGCGTCTCCTGGACGCCGCTCAACGACGGGCTGGGCCACCGCAACGTCAGCGCGCTGGCCGTCGGCCAGGATGGCACCCTCTTTGCCGGCACCTGGGGCGGCGGCATCTGGCGTCTGATGGAGCAATAAGGTTAGCCCAATGGATACTCATTGAACGCCATAGGGGTCAGGATCAGGATACGCTCTGCGAAATACGGATCTTGGATGTAGTCCGCCGATATTAGCGTAGGCGAAAGTCAAAGGAGGTATCAAATAAAAGCAGGGATGTTACTCATAGCGTCCATCCTAGTAATGCTCCTTTGCCTCGTCTCATGTGGTGGCCCAACCCCAACTGGGACCCCAACCCCTGCTCCAACTGATACTTCGACTCCAACTGGGGCCATGGAACCGCTGCCTTTATCCCAGGTCAGATACTGGGCTTATCAGATTCAGGACCTAAGCGAAACCGGCGCCGTTGATAAACTTGTCAACTCCCATTATGACATGTTGGTTCTGGAGCCTACCAGAACGGACTGGTCGTCCGACGACAGTATGTACTTTGATACCAAAGCGATGGTCTCACAGCTAAAGGATTCCGAAGCCAGCGATGGCGTCCACCGTAAGCTGATCATAGCCTATATCGATATGGGAGAAGCGGAAAACTGGCGATGGTACTGGACGTGGTCCGAAGAGTGGCTCCAAGGCCAGCCTCGTCCGGCTGATTGGCCAGATTATATCTTGGCTCACGACCCCGATGGCTGGGAGGGGTGCTTCCCGGTGGCCTACTGGGATGAAGAATGGAAAGACATCGTCATATACGGGGGGGATCAGGATAGCAGCCCATACGGAGATTACAACAGCGTCATGGATGAGGTCATCAAAGATGGTTTCGATGGCGTTTACCTTGACTGGGTGGAAGGTTTTGAGGACGATGCTGTGATAGCGGAAGCCCAAAGACAGGGGAAGGACCCGGCAGACGAGATGATCGAGTTTATTGAGGAAATAGGGGATTATGCTGCCGCCGGGGACCCAGACTTCATTATCATTCAACAGAATGCTGCTGCCCTATATGAGGGGCATCCCGAGCTGTTTTCGGTGATCAATGCCATCTCGCAAGAGGCCATCTGGTACGATGGGGATGCCTTCGACGACTGGAATGCTCCAGATGGATACGACATTGCCAATGATTTATCTCTGACGGGGTACTATGTGGAAAACCTTGACGAATACCTAGCGGCTGGGGTCCCCGTCTTCAATTGTGAATACGCACTTAACTATGCTGGTGAGGCGTACAGCAAGTCCCACGACAAGGGCTACGTACCCTACTGTACCAGGAGGTCGCTGTCGGAGTTGACTACCACACATCCTCCTGAGTACTGAGATGTGGCATTGCACGCCGATTTCAGAAGCAGCCTAGCCTAAAAGAAGGCCCTTGACAAGCTTACAGATTGGAGGTATACGTGGTTCGGTACGATGTTGGCAAATCACGGGCATACATTTGGCATGCAGTCAGAAGAAAGGAGTATGGGGAAGTGAAGACGATAGCCGTACTGGCAATGTTGGTCCTGCTGCTAGGGGTAGCAGCGGTCGCTTGCGCAGGTGGCGATGAAGCAACCCCAACCCAAACCCCTGCGCCGACGCCCGGGCCAGACGGGACGCCACCAGTTTCCGGCAATGCTACCTACTACGTGTCCCCTGGCGGCGATGACGGCAACCCGGGCACTATCGCCGAGCCGTGGGCAACGATTCAGCATGCGGCAGACGTTATGGTGGCAGGGGATACCTTGCTCATCAGAGGTGGCATATACAATGAGCATGTGCGCACTGTGAACAGCGGGGATCCTGAAAGCTACATTGTATTCTCCGCTTATCCAGGCGAAACGCCTGTGATCGACGGAACCGGTGTGACTGAATCACAGAACGGCCTTATTGTTGACAAATCCTATATTAGGCTCATCGGCCTCGAGATTCGTAACTGGGATGAAAACGCGATATGGATAGAGAACGCGGGGCACATAGAGATCTCCGATTGCGAGGTGCACCACGTGTTTTATGGTATTGGAGCTTCAGAGGGAACACATGATTTCGAGTTCAACCGGGTTGAGGCGCACCACTTTAACCTGTACGGATTTGACGTTTCTCCCGACGGCGCTGATTGCTATAACGGAACCTTCAATGACTGCATCGCTCATACCGCCAGAGACCCTGGTCAGAATGTAGATGGCTTTGCCCTTGGTCACGGAAACCAACACGGTTTTGTGTTCAACCGGTGTGAGACCTACGATGTGTTTGACGGATTCGATATAAGCGCTCGTGACACCACACTCAACCGCTGTTCCGCTCATGACTGCTGGAACGGTGGCTATAAACTCTGGCAGGACAACGTGACTCTCATCAATTGTCTAAGCTATCGTAATGAAACTTCCAATGTAGAGCTGGACTGGGACGAAGAACCGGGCACCACGACTCTTCAGAACTGCACCCTCATGGATGCCCAAGCTTTCAATATCTGGGTGGAGAATCCTGCCGATTCCTTGCACATGTATAACTGCATCCTCGCCGGGGGTGATAACATTGGTCTGGCATTTGAACAGATGAACGTCGCGAACTACCAAGGTGACTGCAACGTTTTTCACAACGTCGATGCCAATCGGGCCATTGTTGTGGGCTATACAGACGAGTTCTCACTCGATCAGCTCGCTGCCTGGAGGTCATACAGCGGTCAGGATGCACATTCGCTTGTGGCCCATTCGGTTACCGAACTCTTTGTTAATCCAAGCGACTTTGATTTGCACCTATCAGGAACCAGCCCCGCTGTAGACAGCGGAACAAGCGCCGGTGCCCCTTCTGAGGACTATGATGGTAATCCACGACCACACGGTGATGGATACGATATCGGGGCTTATGAAATATGAATGCTTGAAACAACACACTGATCTCACCGCCTGTCTGAGCAGTTGAAGTAGAAAGTCTGGACTCAAACAAAGTACCAGGCCGAAGAAAAGTCAGCTTTGGCATGCCGCTAGAGTCCACCGGACGCGGAGAGAAGGTAGATGGCACTGAATTTTGATTTGACAGAGGAGCAGAATCTAACGCGTCAGGCCGTTCGGGATTTCGCCGAAAAGGAGATCGCCCCCGTAGCCCAACTGCTGGACGAAAGGGAGGAATTCTCTGTCGAGTTGACACAGAAGATGGCCGAAATTGGGCTTCTGGGTTGCTTCGTCCCAGAGAAATATGGTGGATCCAATATGGGATACACCTCGTATATTATTGCAGTAGAGGAGCTGGCGAGGGTAGACGGTTCTCAGGCTGCCACAATTGCTGCCGCGAACTCACTGGGTATTGGACCGATCTATGACTTTGGAAACGGGAAGCAAAAAGATGAATGGCTTCCAGGACTGTGCGCGGGAGAGACGCTCGCAGCCTTTGGTCTAACGGAACCGGATGCTGGCTCCGACGCTGGAAGCTCTCAAACTCGGGCTGAGCTGAGGGGTGACCATTGGGTCATCAACGGGAGCAAGATCTTCATCACGAACTCGGCTTGTTCCCTGACAGGAGTTATTATCGTTCAAGCCGTTACGGGACGGCGCGACGATGGGAAGCTGGAGCTGAGCTGCCTACTTGTTCCCGCGGATGCGGCCGGCCTGACGGCTAAGGAGATGAGGGGGAAGATGATGTGGCGGGCGTCCAATACGGGCGAGCTATTCTTTGATGATTGCGCCGTGCCTCAGGAGAATCTCCTGGGCACAAGGGGAGACGGGTTCCACCAGATGCTTTCCACTCTGGATAGAGGACGGCTGAGCATCGCTGCCATGGGGCTTGGTGGCTCTCAAGGAGCCTTCGAGCTTGCTCTTCAATACGCCAACTCGCGCGTGCAATTTGGGCGGCCTGTCAGTTCCTTTCAGGTGAACGCTTTCAAGCTGGCAGACATGGCCCTTGAAATCGAACTCGCCAGGAATCTGCTGTACAAGGCGTGCTGGCTCTTGGAGAACGAGCGCCCCTTTGCCCCGGAGGCGGCCATGGCCAAACTGTACTGCTCCGAGGTGATGCATCGGTGTGTTCATCATGCTGTGCAGCTTTACGGAGGCTATGGGCTGATGAAAGATTACAGGGTCGAAAGACTGTATCGAGATCAGAGGCTTCTCGAGATCGGCGAGGGGACATCGGAGGTGCTACGGATCATAATCGCTCGCAATATCGGCGTTGCGGGAAGGGCAATGTAGGAGGGAGAAGCAAGATGGGAGATAAGAAGGTGAAGCGCGTTAGCGCCCGTCGCAGATCGAGGGCGTCTCAAAGAGGGTTCACAGGATCTGAGGACTTTCTGACTGACCCATCTCAGCTAGGGCAACCTGCTGCTGGGACTAAGGCAGGTGAATTGCTGGGCGAGCGGGTCAGGAGCGCTCGCGAAATGCGCGGTCTGACTCTTCATGACCTCAGCAGCCGGACGGGAATAGACGTAGATACCTTGAAGCGTGTGGAATCGAATGAAGCGATTCCTCCCTTGGGTGAACTGATAAAGCTGGGCAAAGCGCTGGAAACGAAGATGGGTTACTTTATCTCTCCCGGCACCGATAAACCTATGACCATGGTGCGGGCAGACCAGCGTCGCCCCGTCTCCCGGTACGGGGAAAGAAGGAGCGAGCGGCACGGCTACTCCTACGAATCTCTAGCCCCGGAAAAGGCGAACCGATTGATGGAGCCCTTTATCGTAACCCTGTTACCCACCGACGTGGAAGAGACTTCTACGCACGATGGGCAGGAGTTTCTTTTTGTCCTGGAGGGACAAATGATGGCCCGAGTTGGGGATCAAACTGAGTTCCTCGGGCCTGGCGATGCGATCTACTACGATTCGAGCCAGCCTCATCTTGTCAGATGCGTCGGCGGTGGCGCGACCAAGATATTGGCTGTTCTCTATCCGGGATCCGAATAGACGTTACCAGAGCCAATGGGCTCACGACAACCGCGAGGCATCCACTACGAGCTGTTCCGAGTTGTCATCCCTGCCTCCTCAAATTGTAGTGGATGTGCAAGGCCCCTGGACTACACCAGGCAGGTACCCCCTGGCTATGGTAGCATCGGAGTCGCAGACCACCCAAGGTAGGGTAGATAGGCGACTCCGCCAAGATACTCACCGCTGTTTCTCCTGGCGGCAAGGGGGCATGGTAGAAGAAGCGAAAGAAGGCAATTAAAGGACTTCAGGGGACCGCAGCGCGTGGCTTGCTTCACTGGCAAGCTTGAGAAAGGTAGCAACGAATAGTTGGAGGGTTGTTATGGCGAGAAAGGTCGGTATTGTTGGTGCAGGGGTTACCCCCTTCAAAGGCCGCTGGACAGAAAAGACCTACTATGAGCTGGCCCAGATGGCTGCCATGAGCGCCATGCAGGATGCCGGGCTGGAGCCAAAGGATGTGGATGCAGCGTTTTTCGGCATCTACAACGATATTTTTCAGAGAACCTGCATCCCTGAACACCCACTGCAAGGCATAATAGGCCTCCAGAACAAGTTTGGCATCCGTATCTCTAATGGTGGGGCTACTGGCGCTTATACGATGTCGGCTGCCCATGCCTATGTGACAGGGGAGAGGTTCAATACCGCCCTGGTTTTGGGGGTTGAGAAGGCAACGGACTGCTTCGACTTTCTGTCGATGTCGGCTACTCCGGAGGTGATCAAGACGATTGGCTGGTCTGGCGACAGTTTCTTTGAGCAGAAGATAGGCTGGTCAGCTTCGGACAGCTACGCCGAGGTGGTGCTGGCCTACATGGACGAGCATCCGGGGGATCTAAAGCCGGAGATCACTGCCCAGATCTCAGCACTACTCAGCCAGCAGGTGAAAACCAATCCCTATGCCCAGAGGCAGTTTGATCAGGTAACCCCTGAAGAGGTGATGAACTCCAGACTTGTGGTCTATCCATTCAAGGAACTGGAGATTTGCGTCTATACCGAGGGCGCTGCTGCCCTCATTCTTGCCGAGGAGGATACAGCCAAGGCCATCTCTAGAAATACCGGGCAACCTGTGGTCTGGATAACGGGCGTTGGAGAAGCCAATGAGCATTCCTTCGCCGGTAAGAACCAGAAGGTGATGTCCCGAATAATCTCTGACTATCTGGCTTCCCATCGCTCCTATGAGATGGCAGGAATAGAAGACCCGCTAAAGGCGATTGACATAGTGGAGCTTCACGATGCCTTCGTACATCAACTCGAGATCAGTATGGCCGAGTTCGGCTTTGTTCCTTTGGGTAGGGCTGACGCCTTAGTGGAGGACGGGATGATGACACCAGGAGGCAAGCTCCTGGTGAACCCCTGCGGTGGGCTCATCTATTGCGGGCACGCCGTTGGGGCCAGCAACATAATGTCCGCTTGGTCCGCCAGGAACGAACTCATCAAGAGGAAGCTCCGGGCGGCTCTTGTCCACGGCACCGGCAGCACCATTGCCCAATACGCAGTCTGCCTGATTCTTGAACACGAATGAGAACAAGGGGGATATGGCTATGGTAGAGAAGAAAGTAATACCGTCTGAATATATACCAGATGCTGAGCGCAGGACGATAAACATTGCTGGTAAAGACTACCTGGAGGTGAACGATGCGATGTTCACTTTCTACCGGAGAAGCATGGGCGAGCTGTCGCCGTTCTTCCTCGCGCTGCGCGACGAGAAGAGAGTGTTGGGCTGCAAGTGTATGAAATGCGGCTTAGTGAGGGTGCCACCGTTCATGACTAGGTGCCCGGATTGCAATTTTGCGCCCACAGAGCTGGTCGAGGTGGAGCAGGTGGGCGTAATGAATAGTACCCCGCCCATCACCTATTTCGCCACTTCGATGTTTCAACACATGGCTCCCTTCGGTAGAGGCCGGGTGATCTTGAGGGGAGCACATACAGCCTTGAGCATAATCGTCTACACCACCACGGGCATCTTGGTGCCGGGGCTGGTCACGAAGAGCACCGAGGTGAAAGTTATCTTCAGGGACAACCGCATCGGTGAGATCGCCGATATCTTCTGCGTTCCTACTTCGGAGCTGACCATGGAGCAAATCGCCAGGAAAGGGCTTCAGGACTCAGAGCTCGACTGGGGTGCTGCTGTAGAACCCCGGTTTCCCACGGCCGATGACAAGGATGTAGCTGCGTATAGAGATGCCCTCAAGGCGATGCAGACGATCGCAACGCAAATGAACGAGACAGAGCGAGCCCGCAAGGATATCGCCGGCTGGAAGCGGAGTATCCAAGTTAAGACCACGGGTGGTCAGTTCGCCATTGAGATTGACGACGGCTGCATCAGGATGGAGGAGAAAGCCTTGGAGGCACCTGACTTTGTGATGGTTTGCGAGGATCCCAAAGTCCTCCTCGATGGATTGGCCTACAAGGGTGCCCTCACCGACTCTATCATCATAGGGAAGCTTTGGATCAGCAAGAATATGGAGTTCACCACCATTTTCAAGCTGGACAGAATGGCACGATCCCTGGCCAGAGCTAGGAAGACATGACGCGAAATGCGCCACTGTGTATGTCGAGCCCTGTAGCTGGGTGATTTCCAGAGAGCGTCTGTGAGGCAGCCTTTCGTGTGCCGATCAGCGTTCCATATACCGGTCGTTCCAGGGAGCTGCTAGATTCAGGTAACTGTTGGGGAAAGGAATTGCAATGATAAACAAAGTGGTTGACACTTTCGATCAAGCGGTGGCGGATGTGCCCGATGGGGCGGTTATCATGATCGGCAATTTTGCTGGCCCAGGAGGCACGCCCTTCTATCTAATTCGGGCCTTGGCCAAGCAGGGGGCAAAGAACCTGACCATCATAGCCAACACTGCTGGGGGCATCGGACTCACGCTAGATTATGATGACCATCGCATTCTGTTTGGGAACAGGCAGGTTAAGAAAGTGATCGCTTCCTTTCCCTTCTCCACTTCTCCGTCCCGCCCCAGCCCTGCGGAAGAGCAGATTCTCTCCGGTGAGGTGGAGCTGGAGATACTGCCCCAGGGGACTCTAGCGGAAAAGATAAGGGCTGGTGGCGCTGGCATCCCCGCTTTCTATACCCCTACCGGGGTGAGTACGGTTATCGAGAAAGAGAAGGAAAAAAGGGTTTTTGAGGGTAGGCCGTGCCTTCTGGAGCTTGCCTTGAAGGCGGACTACGCCTTCCTCCGGGCTTACAAGGCTGACCTGATGGGGAATTTGGTCTATCGCGGGACGCAAAGGCAGTTCAATCCCATAATGGCCACGGCAGCGAGGGTAACCATCGCCGAAGTGGACGAGATCATGGGGGCAGGGGAGTTGGACCCTGAGGTGATCGTGACGCCAGGCATTTTCGTGAACAGGATTGTGAAGGTGAAAGAAGACCCTGGATTCCCGCGTCACTTGGAAAGGAGCTTCTGGGCAAAAAGGATGTAGCGAGAGACTTTCCGCTATGGAGTCCGAGGAGAGAAAGGATGAAAGAGCGTCTGAGTAGAGAGGTCATGGCCATAAGGATAGCTAGGGAGCTATTTGATGGGGCAGTGGTGAACCTGGGCATTGGCATCCCTACCTTGGTCTCTAGCTTTGTCCCCGAGGGAATAACCGTGATCTATCATACCGAGAACGGGGCTCTTGGCTTTGGCCCTGTGGTCACCGCTGAGGAAATGGAGGACAAGGCGGACATAGATCTGGTGAACGCAAGTGGGCAATACGTAACGCCGCTGCCTGGAATGTGCTTCTTCCACCATGCCGATTCCTTCGCCATGATCCGGGGCGGACATATTGATATAACGGTGTTGGGCGTCCTGGAGGTGAGCGAAAAGGGCGATCTCGCCAACTGGATGTTCCCGGGGAGGGGCGTGGGAAACATCGGTGGCGGTATGGACCTCGCGTTCAATGCCAGGAAGGTCATCGTGGCCACAGAGCATACCACCAAAGATGGAAAGCCCAAGATAGTGAAGGAGTGCAGCGTGCCCTTGACAGCCCCCGAGTGTGTGGACCTGGTGGTAACGGACGTTGCTGTAATTGAAGTGACGAGCGAGGGCCTGTTGCTTAAGGAATTGGCGCCGGGGTGGACGGTGGAGGAGGTCCAAGAGTTAACGGAGCCTAAGCTGGTAGTTGCCCCCGACCTGAAGGAGATCGAGCTGTAGCAATGGAGTTGACATCGTACTCCGACTGGTCTGGTGGCCGGTCAAGTTGACAGCGGACTCGTCTGCGACCATAGTATGAGGTGGTGGAAACCATGGCTCATCACCGCCCGAGAGACGGAGAGGTGGCAGAGGTTGGACGAATCCAGTTACTGCTACACACTCTCTACGCCAGATACGAGCCCTGGATCTTAAGGGTGCTGCATGGAACACTACGCTTTTTCTCAAAGGTGAGGGGAAGGCCCATCCTGTGGATACTGTCCCGTCTGCTCGGCCGCTTTCTTCCCACGGGCGCGATTATTGGGCGGCACTTTAGAAGCGCGGTCAACGCCAGGTGAGGGAACAACAGTGGTAATAGAGATACCGAGCTAAACTTGCTCTTAAGTTAGCACCTCCCCTAGAAACCTGCCCTTCATTCAAGATAAACTATAGGCGATTACGACCATTATGGCCCGCCGTTGTGGACGTGAACCCGGGCACAGTCCAACGTTTCGTCATTTCGTTCAACGGACCATCTTATAGCAGACCATCTACAAACGCTCAAGCACCCTCTATGGGTACCCGCCCGATTACGGGTACAGACGCGATTAACGGGTACCGAGACTTCACCCCTGAGTATTTCCGCCCCCCACTGTAATGCAATAAGGGAATATGTCAACATCCCCGGATGATTCACTGCTATCGGGTTCTTGCTATCAAATACTCGTAGCCAGACGTCTCATTGGAAGCTGCGCTTACCCGAGGATCAGCCGCGCTCGGCGAAACCGCGCCATCGCTGCTGCGAACAACCCCAGGTTGGCCACAACAAGAACAGCCCCGACGATAAGAAGGATTCGGGTGAGATCGAGGGTTCCCAGGAATTCACAGGCCTGGTCTCCAAGTAACAGTACTATCAGCCCGAGGAGCATGGGAGGAACGAGGAAAACGGCCATCAGGGTCTGTGTGGCTTCCTGTACGGTCGCAGCTCGCAGCGAGATCAGGACGCCAGCACCGGCGGCAAGCGCTGCCATTAGGAAGCTTAGCGCGAGGTCGGCCAGAGCAATGTTCGGCGCATAAACCAGGAGTTGGCCTTCCCAGTGCGCGACATTCACAGTCACCAAGCCCAAGGCGCACAGATTAAGCACTCGGGTTCATGACTCGCCCAACGAACAGAATGCCACCGGTCTCGATGTCGCGGATCAGAAAGACAAAGGGACGATCGACGGTGACTTCAACCGGCTCCTCCGGCGCCGCCGTCATCGTCATCACCACTGCGGTGGCGGCCGCGGCCTCTGTGCCCGCCTCATCTACAGAGACGAACGCCTTGTGTACAACCTCTGCGATGAACAGGTCGCGGCTACCGGTCATCCCTGAGAAGTCTGCCTCTGGA
>Ga0209979_1001771_pt1 | contig 22397 bp, 22 predicted proteins | sample AnhtaG_FD_183114 | JGI IMG/M metagenome (GOLD analysis project Ga0209979, IMG submission 183114) | Deep subsurface microbial communities from Anholt, Denmark to uncover new lineages of life (NeLLi) - Anholt_01485 metaG (SPAdes) (version 2) | ecosystem: Environmental > Aquatic > Marine > Oceanic...
CCGAAGATGCCCTGGACCCCCATCTGCTGCAGCGCTGAATGATCTTCCTCCGGAATGATGCCACCGGCCAAGACTATGGTATTTTCCAGCCCCTTTTCGCGGAGTTGTTCCAGGACGAGCGGGAATAGCTCAAGGTGTGCGCCGGACAGGATGCTCACGCCAACGACGTCCACATCCTCTTGCAGTGCGCTTTGAGCGATCATCTCTGGTGTTTGACGAAGCCCGGTATAGATCACCTCCATGCCAGAATCGCGCAGGGCGCGGGCTACTACTTTAGCGCCCCGGTCATGTCCATCAAGACCAGGCTTAGCCACGAGAACCCTGATTTTCTGTTCATCTGCCATGGTAAACTGCCCTCTCCTACATTTGTTGATCGAGTTCGATTAGCACGCCCAAAGTCGACTTGGGATGAATAAAAGCCATCTTAGCGCCCAGTTCCTCCCCTATTTTTCCATATTCCCCGCTCTCTATTACTCGCACTCCACTTTCCTTGAGACGCTTGACTTCCTCTTCCATGTTATCGACCCACAGACCGAGGCGGCACAAGCCCTCTCCCCGCTTCTCCAGCCACCGTGCTAGGTTGCCTGCTACAGGGTCTTCCGGGCCTACTGTGGGCTGTAATAGCTCGATGGAGCAATCATCCAGAGGAAACATGACCACCTTTACTCCGGGCATCTCCACCACCCCTTGATCCCAGGGCTTAAGACCGAAAACCTCGGTATATAGTCTCTGTGCCTCCTCAATGTCATTGACTGCAATGCCCACAAAACTGACCCTCGTGATCAACTTTGCCCCCTAAAGCTTTTGCGCCAGCTCGACGAGCACTCCTTTGGTGGAACGAGGATGGAGGAAGGCGATCTTCCCTGCCAGTCCTTTCCTACCCTGCTTGTCTATAAGATTGACACCTCTAGCTGCTAGCGACTCTAGCTCCTTGTCAACATCATCGACCTCGAAGCATATGTGATGGACGCCCTCGCCTTTCTTTTCCAGGAACTTGGCTACAGCGCTGTCGGGGCTGATGGGCTCTATCAACTCGATCTCAACGTCGCCTACAACGATCATCGCTGCCTTTATCCCCTGGTCGGCAACCGTCTCTATGTGAGAAGCCTTGATCCCGAGCAGGTTCTCATAAATCTTCAGTCCCTCGTCAAGGTTACTTACCACAATAGATACATGGTCAACCCTTTTGATCATTCTTTCCTCCATTTATGCTGCTTATAGGGGCGAACCTGTGTGTTCGCCCTTGATCATAATCGGGGCAGACACACGGGTTCTGCCCCTACAGTGAATGGTGCCTAGATTACCAAGATCTCCTCCTGCTCCCCGAAGATGCCGCGGAGCACATCACAGATCTCACCCAGCGTGGCATAGGCCTCGACGCAATCGGTAAACGCAGGCACGGTGTTCTCTTTGCTGCTTGCTACCGCCTTCAATCTATTCAATACCTGAGCTACTTTCTCGTTATCCCTTTTTGCTCTCAGCGAAGCCAGGCGCTTCCTCTGCTTTTCAGCCTCAACCGGATCGATTCGGAGAAGTCCAGTTATCTCCGGATAGGGGGAAACGAATTTATTGACGCCGACTACAACCCTCTTTCCATTCTCAATATCCTTCTGAGTACGGTAAGAGCTTTCCTGAATTTCTCTTTGCTGGAAGCCGTGTTCAATGGCGGCCAGCGCGCCGCCAAGATCGTCGATCTTGTCAATATATTTCTTGGCCGCTGCTTCCAGTGCGTCGGTCAGGTATTCCACGTAATAGGAACCACCCAGAGGGTCAACGCAATCGGCGACACCGCTCTCGTAGGCCAGAAGTTGCTGTGTGCGCAAGGCAGTTGTGACGGCATCTTCGCTGGGGGTGGCGTAAGCTTCGTCGCGGGAGTTCGTGTGTAGAGACTGAGTGCCTCCCAATACGGCTGCTAGCGCCTGGATGGCGGTCCTCACGATGTTGTTATCTGGCTGCTGTGCTGTTAATGTGTGCCCACAAGTCTGTGTATGAAAGCGTAGCATCATTGAACGAGGGTCCTTGGCCCCAAATCTCTCCTGCATAATCTTGCCCCATAGCCGTCGCGCTGCCCTGAACTTGGCCACCTCCTCGAAGAGGTTAGTGTTGGCTGCGAAGAAGAATGAGAGCCGGCCGGCGAATTTATCTACGTCCAGGCCGGCATCAATAGCTGCCTGTACGTAGGCGATTCCATTAGCCAGGGTGAAAGCGGCTTCCTGGGCTGCCGTAGAACCTGCTTCCCGGATGTGGTAGCCGCTTATGCTGATGGTATTCCACTGAGGAAGATGCTCAGCACAGTAGTGGAAGATGTCTGTGGTCAGCCTCATCGATGGTCTGGGTGGGAAGATGTAGGTGCCGCGAGCGATGTACTCCTTAAGGATATCGTTTTGGATGGTGCCATTGAGCTTTGACGGATCAACCCCTTGCTTCTTGCCCACAGCGATGTACATCGCTAGTAGGACAGGAGCGGTGGAGTTGATGGTCATTGACGTGCTTACCTTGTCCAGGGGGATTCCCTCGAAAAGGGTTTCCATGTCCTCAAGACTGGCTATGGGGACGCCTACCTTGCCTACCTCGCCGTGTGCCTTGGGGCTGTCTGAGTCGTAGCCGATCTGGGTGGGCAAATCGAAGGCCACACTGAGCCCAGTCTGCCCCTGCTCCAAGAGGTAGTGATAGCGGCGGTTGGTCGCCTCCGCCGAGGCGAAGCCAGAATATTGACGCATGGTCCACATTCTTCCCCGGTACATCGTCGGCTGCACTCCCCGGGTAAAGGGAAACTCCCCAGGGTAGCCCAGTTCCTCGTTATAATCGGAAGCTTGACGGTCATCAGGTGCGTAGACGTCATCGATCTCAATACCAGAGGTGGTCAGAAAACGTTCCTCTCGTTCTGGGAAGCGTTTTATTGACGGCTGTAGCACCTTCTCCTGCCACTCTCGCTTGTTCTTGCTGGTGTCCATTGATGCTCCCTTTCCCTCGAAAATCCCTTCGCCTAAAGAAGTGTATCCCATCCGCTGATTAGTGTCAATTAGGAGCCAAGTCTCGTAGATGGGGGCAAGGACGGTGCTTAGATAGCCTCTGCAAAGGGGACGTAATCTGATATAATAGTAGCGTCGCGACTCCTGTCACGACGGGGAACTCGTTGCCACGGGAGTGGCAACGCTACGTGACTATGTAGCGTCGCGACTCCTGTCACGACGGGGGACTCGTTGCCACGGGAGTGGCAACGCTACTGAAGAGGAACAATGGAGCGCATAATATCAGCTAAGCCCAGGGAAGAGGATGTTGTGCTTGATAGGGGGCTCCGCCCCAAGCAGCTTGTTGATTTTGTGGGACAGGAGAAGGTCAAGGATAACCTCAATATAGCTATGGCTGCTGCGCGGGGTAGGGGAGAAGCGCTGGATCACATCCTCCTGTACGGCCCGCCGGGTTTGGGCAAGACCACGTTGGCCTACATCATCGCTGCCGAGATGGGGGTGAACATCAAAATTACCTCTGGCCCCGCTATAGAACGCCCTGGCGATCTGGCTGCTATCATCACCAATCTCAACAAGGGGGATGTCCTGTTTATCGATGAGGTGCACCGTCTGGGGCGGGTGGTGGAGGAGGTGCTATATCCGGTGATGGAGGAGTTTGGTCTCGATATCGTCATCGGCAAAGGGGCAGGAGCGAGGAGTCTCAGGCTAAACCTACCTCGCTTTACCCTTGCCGGGGCAACAACGCGCTTCGCAATGCTCAGCCCTCCGCTTCGTGATAGATTCGGGGCGGTATATAGGCTCGATTTCTATGACCACGATGCTATCAAGGTCATTGTAGCGAGGTCAGCTCGCCTGCTCGGCCTGGAGGCAGAGGAGGAAGGGCTGGAGGAGATTGCTAAACGTTCTCGAGGTACCCCCAGGGTGGCCAATCGGCTGCTGAAGCGGGTTAGGGACTATGCCGAGGTAATGGCTCAGGGTGCGATCACCAAAGAGGTTGCCTTGGAGGCGCTGGGGAGACTTGAGGTAGATTCTATAGGGCTTGATGAAGTGGATCACAAGATCCTGCGCACCATCGTCGAGAAGTTCAATGGCGGGCCGGTGGGGCTGGATACCATTGCCGCTGCCATCAGCGAAGAGGCAGATACTATTATGGATGTCTATGAACCCTACTTGCTACAATTGAGTTTTCTGGAGCGCACCCCCCGTGGCCGGGTGGCCACGCGCTTCGCCTACGAGCACCTGGGTCTGCACTACGCCAAGGGGCAATCTGAACAACCCGGCCTGTGGTAATCAAGAGGCACCTTAGTCCGTGAGCCCAAATTCAAATAGGCCCGCCTCACGGGTGCCCTTCTATTTCCCCCCTTTAGCAAAGGGGGAAAGGGAGGATTCAGGAGCCAGTTAACAGGGCAGAGATGACTTCCATTCTTCTTCATGCCTGCTGTGGACCCTGCTCCACATACGTGGTGAATTGTCTGCAGGAGCAGCGTCTTGAGGTCAGCGCTTTCTGGTACAATCCCAACGTCCACCCTTTCCGGGAGCATCAGCGGCGCCTGGAGGCGATGGAGGCGTTGGCTCGAGCGGCGGATTTGCCCCTGATCATCGACCAGGGCTACGATATGCTGAGATACTTTCAGGCAGTGGTCGGTCACGAGAGCGACCGCTGTCCCGATTGCTATCGGCTGCGGCTTTCGAGGACCGCTGAGGTTGCTCACCAGAGAGGGTTCGATGCCTTCACTACAACCCTGCTAATCAGCCCCTATCAGAATCATGAATTGATTCGTGAGCTAGGCGAAGGGTTGGGCAAGGAGTGGGGGGTGGAGTTTTATTACGAGGACTTCAGGTCCGGCTTTCGTGAGGGCCATCGCCTGTCGCGGGAGCTCGGTCTATATCACCAGGGGTATTGTGGCTGTGTCTACAGCGAATGGGAACGCTACGGCAAGGTTAAGATCTAGCGGATTGCCTCTAACTTACAGTTTCCATTCCATTTGGGAAGGTGGGTTCCGTTTCACTCCACCCACCCTACAATGCTACAATGCTATAACATAGAGGCCATAGCTTATCGGATGTAAAACTTTGAGGTTCATCTCACGCTACACGTGTTAGACTATTTGGTCTATGCCCTAATAGCTCTCGGCCAGTAGCTCGTAATAGCTCTGGGGGAAGCCGCAAGCCGGGCATCCCTGTGGTGCTTCCGTGCCCTCGTGGACGTAGCCGCAGTTACGGCACTTCCACTTCACCGCCTTGTCTTTCTTGAAGACCTTTCCCTCTTCCAGATTCTTGAGCAAGGCGAGGTATCGCTTCTCGTGCTGCTCCTCGATCTCGGCGACTTCCTTGAAGAAACCGGCGATCTCGGCAAGACCCTCTTCGCGGGCTATCCGCTCGAATTCGGGGTACATCTGGGTATGCTCGTAGTTCTCGCCTGCTGCCGCTGCCTTCAAGTTCGCCTTGCTATCTCCGATCCCGTTGAGGAAGTCGAACTCCCTCTTGGCGTGCTCCCTTTCGTTCTCGGCTGTCTCCAGGAATATCGCGGCGATCTGCTCGAGACCTTCCGCTTTAGCTATGGCAGCAAAATAGGTATACTTGTTGCGGGCCTGTGACTCCCCGGCAAAGGCAGCCTCCAGGTTCTTCTCGGTCCTGCTCCCTTTAAGCTCCATTTCCCCTCCTTTTTAGCTAGAGGCTAAGGGTGGGTTCCGTTTCACTCCACCCACCCTACAATGCTAATGGTGGGTTCTTGCGAGGTGTGTTCCGCCTTCTTAAATAAGTTCCTTCTCGCTGGTCTCTATCGCGTGCTTCAATTCAGCGGCGAGTTGAGGTGGCAGTCCTTCAATGTCGATGTGTAGGAAGCCCCTTACTATCGTCGCTGTAGCTTCATCTCGTGTAAGCCCCCTTGCCATGAGATATTCCACTTCCTCTTCGGCGATCTTGCCTACCGCCGCTTCGTGTGATAGGTCTACGCCGACTAGATCCCCCTTGAGCTCTGGAATGGCATGTATCATCCCTTGCCCTGAGAGAATCAACCCCCGGCATTCTAGGTGCCCCTTGACATTAGGGGCACTGCCTGCAATATAGCCTCTGGCGATGATATCACCCCCGGTGGTTATAACCCGAGATATGATCTCTGTCCGGGAGCCTTTGGCATTGAGTAAGACTCTGGAGCCTACGTCCAGATTAGAGCCTGGAGGAGCAACAAGAACGCTGCTAAACCTGACGATGGCATTTTCGCCAACGCACCGGGCTGCTGGATACATCTGGAGTGTGCGCACCGGCTTCATACAGACGAAGTTACTCAGGAACACACCATTATCTTCAATAATGGCGGCGCTGCGGGGGCGCACAGCTATTTCTGGAGACCAGTTGTGAATCATGGTGAAGGTTATACTTGCTCCCCGCTTTATGTAGAACTCGGAGACACCAAGATGCAGCCCCGAGGCCTGCAGAGGGCTGGTAGTGCAACCGGTGATGATGTGCAGCTCAGAGTCCTCCTCGGCGATAATGATGTTATGCACCTTCTGTGCCAGGTTGCTATGTGCGAGGTAGAGACACGCCTGAACAGGGTAGACGGCCTTTACTCCGGGGAGGGTTCTTATGAAGTAGCCGCTGTATTGTTCAAGCTCGACATGAGCGGTGTACTTATCGGCATCGATACTCACTGCGCGCCACCAGTAATCCTCAAGCCAGTCATGGGTTTCGAGAGCCTGAGCGATGCCCATTACCTCCACCCCGTCCTGTCTTGATGAGCTGTGAACCACGGATTGGTCCTTCTGAACAAAGGTGCCTCCCCGCTGGCTCAGATCATCTAGGGTAACCCCTACCTGGACCATGTGCGCTTTCTCCTCAGCTGAGAACTGAGAGGGCTCTTCCTGGTAAGAGTGTTCACCAACAGTCTCGGATGAATAGGCCGTTACGTCGATGTCCTCACCTAGAGCTGCCTCCTTATCCAGCGCTTTTTCAGCTAGCTCCTTTCTTTTCCTGGATGATGCTAGTCGCTCTGACACAGACATCTTACGCATCCCTCATAACCGTTTTCTTTGATTGAATCCAATACCTCTAGGGCTCCTCGCTCACAGGGAATCGTGCCGTCTAGGAGGACATAACCTTTACTGGCATGGACGTAGTCCAGGATATGGCCGGTGTGGGTTATTATCAGGCAAGAGCGCGTCCGACTGCGCTTCAGGTCTTTCTGCAGCAGTTCGTTAATCATCTGACCGATGAGAGACATGTTAACCAGGTCGACTCCGGATTCCGGCTCGTCAAGGAGAACCAGATCTGGAGCCTGGGCGAGAAGTTGCAGGAGCTCTGAGCGTTTGATTTCACCTCCGGAGAACCCGTAGTTTATTTCCCGGTCCATCAGCTCAACCACGTTTAATCTCTCCGCAAGTCTGCCGACCGTATCGCCGTTGTCGCTTCCACGGCTTTCCAGGCAGGCGGTAACCATATCGTGTGTCCTGACCCCACGTACTACCGGAGGGCGCTGGAAGGACATACCAATACCCAGGCGCGCTCGTTCGTCCAAAGACAACCCGATTATGTCCTGATCCTTAAAGATGATCTGCCCCTTTGTTACCCGGTAGCGGGGGAAGCCCATTATCGCCATCAGCAGGGTGGTCTTGCCGCCACCGTTGGGGCCGAAAATGGCGTGGGTCTCACCAATCCCAACTGTGAGATTGACGTCGTGCAAAATCCCCTTGCCTTCCACCTCTACGCTTAAGTCACGAATCTGTAGCATGACATCCTCCGATAACGTACTGTACCATTGTGGTGAGGGTATAGAGCATGATCCCCACCCCGCCGATGATGAGTACGATGCTGAAAACTCTCCCCGCGACTGAGAGATCAGCGACCTCCTCATACCCTACGGTACTTATAGTAATAACCGTCATATAAAGGGCATCAAGGAATGACCATCCTTCAATAATCATGTAGCCGGTGATGCCTATGGCTACAACAAGAAGAAAGGCACATACTATCTGCAGAAGCCGTCGTAGGGGGCTCATCGTAGCTACTATTATAGAATAGACCTATTACTATCGAATGGCAATCCTCTTGGCGACGGAGGCCTTCACCTCAGGCGAGCTTCCCCTGCGCTCCAGTTAATATTGTTGAAGAAGGCTGCAATGTAGTCGGCTCGCTTGAGCCCGTAGTCGATCATGAAGGCATGCTCGAAAACATCCAGCACTAAGATGGGGGTACAGCCTGCGGGGTGACCGGTCTCATGCTCGTTGATCCACTGGTTTATCAGCCTACCGGTCAGGTTGTCCTGGTATAGAATAGCCCAGCCAATACCCCTCATCGCGGCGGTGGCTCTGAAATCCTTCTCCCAGTCATCATAGCTGCCGAAGTCCTCGGCTAGCTTCTTGCCCAGCTTGCCTGATTTGTCAAGCGCCCCTTTGCCGCCGAGATTTTCGAAGTAGTACTCATGGAGTCGCATGCCGTTGAACTCGAAGCCCATCCGCCGCTTTAACTCAGCATATTCTGGAGTACCTGCCTTGTCATCCTTGAGCATGGTGGCGAGTGTATCTAGCAGCTTATTGGTGTTGGTTACATAGCCCTGATAGAGGGTGAAATGGTTATTAAGCAAGGTGTCGCCAAAACCCTCCATGCCGATCAAGTTGCTGTAGTCCTTTGCACTGTATGCCATTTTTCAAACTCCTTTCTTTTTGATGGTATATCTCCCCAAACTCTATGAAGGCTCCAGAAGTCTCTTCTCCCCTTCAACTTTTTTCAGGTCTGTTATGTCTTGGGTAACCTCCAGGCAGCCGAGATATTCTCCGCCTTTGCCACGAACCGCAAAGTAGCGGATGTAAATCAGCCGTTCTTTTAGCTGAATCCAGAACTCTGCGACGTCTCGCCGACCACTCTTGAAATCATCCAGAATCTGGCTAACCACGTGAATGCTCTTCTGAGGATGGCATTGCTGGACCTTACGACCGATAATTGCCTTTGCCCTTGGAAAGATTCGCTCTTTTGACTGGCTGAAGTATCGGACCGTGTCCGCTTTGTCTACAAAGGTAATATCTACAGGCAGGGTATTGAGCATCGTCTCTAATTCCTCTTCTGTCATAAAGCCCGTTTCAAGCACTATTTCGCCTTCTCGTCCTTTAGCCTCTTTTGCCAAGCCACCTTTTTCGCCAATAGCCTCCTTAGGCGTGAAATAGCAATATCCCAAATCGTCCATCGATGCCTTTATCTCTTGCCACTCCCCCTCACTTACGAGTCTCAACGCTGCAGGGAAGAGTATGTTCTCCTCCTTATAGAAGTGGTTTGGAATGATCTCAGTCAGATTCCCGAGATACGAGAGTAGTTTTTGTTTGAACTCTTCAAACCCAAGAGCCCCTTTGTTTTCCAAGATTTCGCTTGCTTCTCTAACTTTCTCCCTCTGCTCGTCGTGTTCGGACCACATTATAGCTGGTGGTTGGGTTACCCCATGTTTCTCCAAGTAAGGAAACAGGGAGTTCTCCTCTCTGACCTTATGCTTATCATATTCTTTGAGATGTCCCCAAAGCTCTCCAATTCCTGACAACTCGTTTTCAATCCCTTCAAGATCTTTGGCCTGTCCGACCACAGGAAGCAGAGCAGAAATCTCCTCGATGACTCTTTTTACAAATTCATGTTCTTTTAACAGTATGTGTACCGGGTGGCCCGGTGGAGCCTCAGTCTTCTTTTTCTCAAGCGACTCTTTGAAAACAGCCAGATGAACTTCACATAGTTTCTCAATTTCTTGCCTCGGCAGCCCTTCGTTTATAAGTTCTTCCTCTACTTGAGCTATCTCTATAGGGTCTATGTCTTTCAAGACTCCTTTGAATCTCTCTTTCACCTCATCGGGGCTTACTCCGGCATGCAACTGGTTAATCAGGTCCTTGATCATCTGTTTCTTAGCTTCTTTTCCGCCTAATGGCTCACCCATGATCTCTAATCCCACTCTCCTCTCTCAGAAGCTGGGGCTCACCATCCTCTTACTGTATTAGCTCCATCTCCTCACCGCAGCACACAAGTGTACCGCCACCAACCTTGGTCACCGTTACCTCATTGCCGCAAACATTGCACCGGTACTTTTCGCCCTCCTTCTCGACTGCCATCCTGATCACCTCCCTCTGCTCCCGAAACTAAGCTTGCTTCAAAACTTCATGGATTTCTCTTTTCATCGAGATTCTCTACTGCGTGCTCAGACTTTTCTTGAGATCCGAAAGCTGCCTCAGGTGAGACCTCTCTTCCTCGATTATCTTATTTACTACGTCACGGTCTGGCATACGAACGAGGTCTCGCATCTCAGAGTAGAACAGGATCGAGTCCTTTTCTGCGCCGAGGGCGATTTGAATAGCCTCGACGTCGCTGCTTACTTTCCGCGCCATCTCACGGGCAACCTGGTCATCGGTGAAAACAAAGGAGTCGATCAGCGCTTTCAGATAGGCGTCATACTCTTCGGTAAGTGTCTCTGGTGGCTGATAATCGCCGACTGAGCCGAGCATATTCTGGAATATCCTAATATGCTCCCTTTCCGTGTCTGCCAGGTACTTATAGGTCCCCTGGACCGTGACATCCCTGGTCGAGTCAACCAGGGAATCGTAGAATACGGCTCCATTTCGCTCAATACCCACGGCAATGTTGATAAGCTCCCTTCCTGAGAATAGAATACCCATCCTGCCAACCTCCTGCGCAGAAGTTGTACGCCAAGCATTCTAGGTTATGGCATGGGTTTAGTATGCGACTTTTGTCTCATTCTAGCAAGCTAAGGATGAAGAAGTCATAAAATGAATACAAAAAAGGTTAAAAAGTTATTACATTTCGGCTAGTGGTCTGCGAGTAGGGTGGGGCAGGGAACTTGACATAAAGTAGCAGTGGAGAGTTCCCCGAGCCACAGCTGTCGTGGCTTGCTTGGCACCACTTAGCAGTTGCTAGATGGATTGCATCCAATTTTATAGTGTCAAATTATGTATCGCCCTCACCATTCTGAGTGTCTTGGGAAATCATAGCGTTCCTGGATCTCCCTAAGAACACCCTCAAAGAGGTGCTCGGATAAATACAAACCTTCACTATCTTTTGAGCTGAGAAATATCTCGGGTCGAACACCAAGCCCCTTCGCTAAGGCCCTGGCAGTTCGCAGGGTTATGCTTTTAGTCTTGCCCGCCTCTAGCTGACAGATATATGCACTCTCGAGACCGGAGCGTTCCGCTAATTTCCTTTGGCTCAATCCCTTTTTCTCCCGGATGCGCTTTAGCAATTGGCCTATTGGCTCATCCAAAGCCTCGTACTCCCATATGTATTATTTTGACACGTTAGAAATGTATTACAAGAATCTAGAAAAATATTAAAAAATCATAGTATAACCCCTTGACAAATGTCATATAGCCTGTTATATATTTCTATATGGTAGAAAAACATAGTAGGCTAATTGAAGCTCTAAAACAATGCCAGAAATAAAAAAGACTGCGCGATGGCGAACTAGCGTTGCTATTGGGTATCGACGCATCCACTTGGTCCAGAATCAAAAGCGGCGAGAGAAGGCCCGGCGTGAAATTCCTAAATGCCGTTCTTAGACTTTACCTTGAACTATCCCCTTTGTTTTAGCAATACATCATATAGCGAGATGACCATAACAGAGAGGCAGTTAATGTCTGATGCCAAAAACTTACGTGATGAGATTATACAGAGGCGGATTTACCAAAACAACCACAACAGAGGAGAACCCCGTCACCCAGGAAGTTGTTACACCAACTATAGTAGCAAGCTAGTGATGAAGAAGTCCTAAAATGAATACAAAAAAGGTTAAAAAGTTATTACATTTTGGGTAGCGGTCTCCAGGTAGGGCACCGAACTTGACATAAAGTACCAGAGATAATTCCCCGAACCACAGCGGTCCTGTTTTGTCATCAAGGTTTAACAGTTGCCCAAGAACGCTACACAAACTTTCGCTTTGACGCGCAACGTTACTATTTTCCTATCAAAGAATACCCAAAGTGGTCATTGTGCACCCAATGATGGACGTGCTAGTCTTTTCATAGATTCCAAGGAGCGCTCTTGTAGAGAAGTTCCACGGAATAATACCGCGAAGCCCCTTCACTGGGTGGACCCCACGGGATAAGCCTTTAACGCCTAAAACGCAAGGGTGAACGAATATGGAAGAACGCGTAAAGCAGACCCAGGTCGAAAGCCTGATGACTGCCCGGCAGGTAGCTGACTTCTTGCAAGTCAGCGTGTGCACCATAGGGCGATGGAGTCGCAAAGGAGTGCTGAAGTTCTACCGCGTGGGTGGTCGCGGTGATATGAGATATCGACTCAAGGATGTTCTTAGTTTCCTAGAGGAATCCAGCTCTCACTCAAGAGCAGACACCGTGGGTGAGAAGATGCCAGTTCGCTCCAACAGGGACAGGCCCTCTGTTCCAAACAGGAAAGCCAGACATGGCGAAAAGAGCCAGCTTATGCGAAATAGAACTCGCTTAACCGCCGCTGAGTCACTGAGAGAGCCCGAGAACAGGTTAGAGGCCTTTGCAGCATTTCCTCACCAGCGTGTTCCCAATGAGACAAAGATCGCTCACATAGAATCTTGATCTGGAAGGGGTAATTGTGAAAGAGAGAATTATGAAGGCGCTGATTATTGAAGATGACCCAGAGATCGTGGAGTCTATTTCCCTGATCTTCCAGATACACTGGCCTGAGGCTCAGTTAGTATCCACCCACATGGGAAAGAAAGGGGTAGGGTTGGCGGAGAGTGAAGATCCCGATATCATCATTCTTAATCTGGGGCTTCCGGATGTGAGCGGCTTCGAGGTGTTAAGGCAGATCCGTCTCTTCTCCTCCGTACCCATTATTATCCTCACCGCAAGGGCAGAGGAGGCCGATATAGTTAAAGGGCTGGAGTGGGGAGCAGACGATTACATAGTCAAGCCCTGCGGACAGATCGAGCTCTTGGCGCGGGTAAAGGCTAGGGTACGCGATAAGACCCATTTTGCTGAAGAGTCACCCATCTCTTTTGGCTCACTGCTGTTTAATCCTCCCACACGCCAGCTTTTGTATGGGAAAAGGGAGATAAACCTCACTGCCATCGAAGCTCATATCATTCACCACCTGATGAGGGCTGGGGGTGATGTGGCAAGCTACTCCAGCCTTGCTGAGGACGTATGGGGTGAGGATTACCCCGGGTCTGTAGACAGCCTCAGGGTTCATATCAGGCGGCTGCGGGAGAAACTGGAAGCAGACCCCAGCCACCCACAGCTTATCCTTAGCAAACGCGGCATAGGATACTTCCTGGCGAAACCAGGCTAGACCTGATGGAAACAATGCCTACCGCTGTGGCCGGAGCTCATATCATTTACCATCCCCTCAATCCCTCGACAAAATGGCAGATCACAAATATAGCCATGCCATTATAGCCATGCCATCGTGGGGCGATTCGTCGCCGATGCCCAAAAAGCTCAGGAGACGATGGAGATGGTGAAGGCGGGTTGAAACGATAGAACGCCCTATCACTGGCTGAGAAGGCTTTATCGCCCCGCATCTTGCTGATCTCTTGTCAGATAGGCATGAGCGTCGCTATGCTGCAGGCAGAGGGGCTTGCAACATCCTGGATTCTCGTTTCAATATCCGAAGAAAGGCATCCACAACTGCCGGGTCCCACTGCGTACCAGCACCCTTCTTGAGGACTTGAACCGCCTGTTCGTTGCTGAGGCGGGGGCGGTAGGGGCGAGGACAGGTCATAGCATCATAGGCATCAGCTACAGCCAGGATGCGCGCTCCCAGAGGAATATTTTCCCCCGTCAGCTTCTTGGGATAACCTTTGCCATTGTAACATTCATGGTGACTCTCAACCAGGGGTATAATGTCTTTAAAGTAGTCCACATGGCGTATTATGTCCACTGTCGCCATAGGGTGCCTCTTTATCTCGCTGTAGTCTGCTGATGTCAAATGCCCCGGCTTAAACAGAACATGCTCCGGGGTTACGATCTTCCCTATATCATGGACTGTGGCAGCAAGCTGTATATTCCTTATCAGTTCGTCAGGGCAGCCAAGCTTGATGGCGATCTCGTTGGCCACCAGGGCTACCCGCTCCGAATGGCCACGTGAGTAAGGCTCGCGCATCTCGACCATCTGCGCCAGCACCCTGGCCATCTGCAAGTAGATACCCTCGAAATCTGCCCTCTGCTCACTGCCAGGTAACCCAGATAGCTTTTCCAGAGCCATCTCCTCGCGGGCAAGCGCCTGAATAGCTTCCCTATAGTATTGCCGTATTTGCCCCACTTGCTGCTCAACCCTTTGTTCCAGGCGGAGCTGATACTCTCTGTTTTCGAGTACCAATCCTCTTCTTTCGAGTGCCCTTTCCACTCTTTCGAGTGCCCTTTCCACTCTCATAACCAAGTCGTCCACGTCGAATGGTTTAGTCACGTAGTCGTATGCTCCCAGCTTTATGGCTTCGACAGCCGTCTGTGTGTCGCCCACCGCGGTTATCATGACCACGCCGGTATCGGGATGATCAGCGATAATCTGGGGGAGCACCTCCATTCCGGACATCCCTGGCATCCTTATGTCCAGAAGAATCAGGTCAAAGTCCTGCATGGACGCTTTCCACAGAGCCTCTTTGCTATCGGCTGCGGTCACGCAATTGTAGCCTTCTGCCTGCAATTTGCGGGAGACGCCGCTCCTGATCGACTCCTCGTCATCGACTAATAATATCGTTCCTTTGGCTTCTTCCATTTTGGCCCCCCTTGCCCTGTACTGAGCCAGTCTGCTCAGAAATGGACTGATCTTCGAAGATGAGAGGTATCTCCACGACAAAAGTCGCTCCCTTGTTAGGCTTGCTTCCGGCATATAGACGGCCACCATGCTCCTGGACGATACCATAGCAAATACTGAGACCCAGCCCGGTTCCCTTTCCCACATCCTTGGTAGTGAAGAACGGGTCAAATACTCTCCTCAGGTTCTCTTCTGAGATGCCAGGCCCGTCGTCAGTAAAGGTTGTTCGGATTATTTGGCCCACCTTTTGTGTCTTGATGCAAAGCTTACCTTTGCTGTGGGCTTCGGTCATAGCCTGCTCTGCGTTGGCGATAATGTTCACAAAAACCTGCTGCATCTGATGGAAGTCAGCCATAGTCCTAGGAAGGTTCACATCTAGCGCCATCACTATCTCTATGTTGTTAAGCTTCATCCTGTAAGCGTGCAGCTCCAGACTTTTCTCAAGAACTTCGTTGATAGAGATGAGGCGTTTCTCAGGGACATGCCTGCGAGCAAAAGAGAGCAGGTTATTGGTGATTCTGGCGGCACGTTGCGCTTCTCTGTAGATAGTTTCCACATCGCTCCTTGCGGTTTCGTCGAGGTCCTCCCTGGCATTCAGAAGCTGGGCAAACATCTGAACTGCTGCTAGGGGGTTGTTCAACTCGTGGGCGACACCTGCTGCCAGTACACCAACTGCAGCCAATCTGCCGGCGAGTTGAAGTTGCTCCTCCATCCTTTGTTTCTCCTCCTCCGCCCGCTTCCGCTCCGTTATGGCTCTCATTGAAACCAGACCGGCTAGTTTGCCCCCATATTCCGTTCTTGTACCAGTAACGCTTATCCATAGCTCTGTACCATCCTTGCGAGTGGTTCGAAAGTCCTCGATCTCACGCAGGTCGAGTTCAAACATATCATGTACTATACTCCCCAGAGCTCTCTCTCTATCGCTTGGGTGGACAAAGTCAAGAGGATTCAATCCGATCACATCCGCTACGGAATCGAATCCGTACATCTCCGCCGCAACTTGATTGGCAAGCACTACTCTCATCGTTTTGGCATCAATAACGAACACTCCGTCAAGCCTGCTTTCGAACAACAGTCTATAGTTCCCCTCACTTCCCAGGAGTGCCTCTTCTGCCTCCCTGCGCTCGGTGATGTCACTGGCTATTATTCCGAGCCCGTTTCCTGCTCTAAATGCCTTGAGGCGCAGATGCCTATTCCCAAGCTCTGGATGTGGGACAATGTCATCAGCAATGAAAGGTTCCCCTGTTTTCACAACACAGAGGTACTTGTCATATCTCCCCGTCTCTTTAATACCGGGTACAACATCCAGAATGTTGTTACCAACCACATCTTCCTCCGACCTATGGAGTAGCCTTTCACCGGCGGGATTTACGCGCACTAAGTTAAGGTTTTCATCGAACAGGAAGAAAGAATCCTCAGATGCTTCAGCAGATGAACTTAATCTACTCTTGTGTCCTCTCAGCATCTGAGGAGTGATCACGAGACGCTTCGTTCGATTAGGATTGGTCTTCTTCGTCATGTCGCTCAATCTCGCTTAGAGTATCGGGTTTGTCTGTGCTAGAAATCGACGCTATTTTCCCACCACCGAACTGAGCCGATCGTCATTCATAGTTTGACGCATGGTTCACTCCCTGGCTCGTAGCCACCTGGTAATACTTGCGCGAGCGTGATCTTACGGTAGCATGCCTGCCACTGCATATGCAATCGCTCTTCTCGGTATATGTGCATAGGAAAATAGTACCTGTAGCTGCCAGGAAAAGGTGTTAGCCAGCGCTTGTAACTTCGTGTTGGCGGCCTTCGTTGCTTCATCGAGCAGGGTGGAGTGGGGAGGGTCTATAGTGCTGTTCCTCAGCCTTTTGTTGTTGGGAGCAGTACCTCGCGATCTCTATACCCTGGGTTGTTCGTTCTAGCCTGAACTGTAATCTACTTGTAAACTCTTTGTAATTTCCCCTTTACATCCGTAACTGGTTCTTAATCCTACGTGCTTACAATTGAGTAGCACTGTATATGATTGTATAGATTGTCTTTTGGGGTGAGAAAAGAGTTTTTGAGCCAGCCCTGGTCTGTGATCGACAAGGCAGCCGAGACTAGACTCGCCAAGATGCATTTGACCCTTGATAAGATCGCTGTTCTGTGGATTTGCAAGGACCACCACGGTCGCTGAGAAGGTCGTGATCTCTGCTGTCAAAGTTAGAACGTTACAGAATGGCTTAACGAGATGCAAAAAGAAGGCCGGGAGTAGCGTGATGAGCTGGGCCAGGAAAACCAGTTCGTTGTGCGCTATGGTCATTGTGGCGCCAACGATATTCTGCCCTCTCCCAAAAAAGGCGAGAATATCGTTGGCGTCCAGTATTCACAGAAGTCAAGCTAGGTGCCAAGGGTCAGGTACTGGTTTTTTCAACTTCGGTAGGAACCTTTGCTGAGCTTAGCAGAAGACATTATCCTGGGGCGCCCAGGGCTACCTGTCTGCAGGAGACTAGCGGAGCTTTATGGAGGGCAAATACCGGTGGAAAGCCACGTAGGTAAAGGCTCGACCTTTGACTTCTCATTGCCCCTAGAAGCTCCTGATTGGCATTACAGAGGTCCTCGATGGGATAAGAATTGTGAAAGCGCTGATTATTGAAGATGACCCGGATATCGTAGAGTCTGTTTCCCTGGCCTTCCGGATACTCTGGCCTGAGTCTCAGTTAGTATCCACTCATCTGGGAAAGAAAGGGATAGAGTTGGCGGAGAGTGAAGCCCACAACATTATCATCCTTGATCTGGGGCTTCCCGATATAAGCGGCTTCGAGGTGTTAAAGCAGGTCCGCTTCTTCTCCTCCGTACCCATTATTATCCTCACCGTTAAGACAGAGGAAGCCGATATAGTCAAAGGGCTAGAGTGGGGAGCAGACGATTACATAGTCAAGCCCTGCGGCCAGCTCGAGCTCCTGGCACGGGTAAAGGCCAGGATGCGTGATAAGACCCATTTTGCTGAAGAGCTACCAATCACTCTCGGCTCACTGAGCTTTAATCCCCTCACACGTCAGCTCTTGTATGGGAAAAAGGAGATAAACCTCACTGGCATCGAAGCTCATATTATTCACTACTTGATGAGAATGGGAAGCCGTGTGGCAACCTACTCTGGCCTTGCCGAGGAAGTATGGGGTGACGATTACCCTGGGTCTATAGACAGCCTCAGGGTTCATATCAGGCGCCTGCGGGAGAAACTGGAAGCAGACCCCAGCCACCCACAGCTTCTTCTCACCAAAGCAGGCATAGGATACTTCCTGGCGAAACCAGGCCAAACCTGATTCAAATAGTGCCTACTACTCTTCCTGGCATCCTCTCAGCGTCGTTCATTTCCCTCTTGGCACAGCACTTCGCGCAATATGCTTGCATTGGTGCACCTCCCATTTTTGTCTGCGGGATAGACTGTTCACTGCCAAGGTATCAACAGTCTTCCCTAGCATTTGAGAGAGGCAAATAGGGCTACCAATCCCAATCCCCAAAGCGCTACGTCACATCTTTTGAGCTGTTCCTAGTACTATCTTCCCACCAGCGACTGTCCAGAAGAGCTATTGCATACCTAATGACAGGTCTGCTAATATATGAGCATGCAGTAGTATCCTACAATAGAGACGTAGGCGTCTATGATTCAGACTGCGATTTCGTGGTCGCAGTTGATATAGATTTGACACCACTGCATTGAGATTAAGACAGGGAGTGAATTATGCAGCAGACCATGAAGGAGACAAATCCGGAAAGGATGCTGACCGCCCGGCAGGTAGCAGAGTTCTTGCAGGTTAGCATCTGCAGCATAAGGCGGTGGAGCGATAAAGGTATACTGAAGTTCTACCGCGTTGGCCACCGTGGTGATAGGAGATATTGGCGCGAGGATGTTCTTCGTTTCCTTGAGGATTCTAGCCCCCACCTAAGGGCAGATACCACGGTTTAAAAGGTGTCACTTCGCCCTCAGCATAGACTGACTTTCTTCCCCAAGTGGCAAGGTCAGACATGGTAAAAAGCCAGCTCCTGCGGAATAGACCTCGCCCGATCGCTGCTGAGCTGTTGGCAGAGCCCGAGAACGGATTGAGAGCGTTTATAGACACGCCTACGGACTACTTGCCCCCAACGCCACTCTCTCGTATCTCGCTTACATGTAGCATGTAGGCAACCCTCATATAACCGCTTGCATAGGCCCTATGCGACTTCGAAACCAGGCACTCCGCTATGCAGTGAACTTTCTCTCGTGGCTGCCACCTTTTACTACTCATTGAGACGACCAAACGCAATATTTGTTCGCTGACGGTGGTACTTTTTTCTCGTGTATCTAGGACAAATAGGGTATTGATTACCTATGCTAAGCTGTGATAATCTGCGAGCGGGAATGACAGTGATCGCCATAATAAGAAAGCGGCGAAGATATGGCCAAATATGAAGAGATAAGTAGTCCGATCAAAAGGCTAGCCTATTGCTGAGTAAACGACTTAGTGCAGGTCGAGGGGTCTAAAATGGACGAAGTCAAAGGAATGATACTAATAGTCGATGACGAGGAGCCTATCAGGAATGCTGTTTCCCGCAAACTGCAGGCAGAAGGCTATAATTGTGTGACCGCGGCTGACGGCAAAGAGGCTCTGTGGAAAGCGTCCATGCAGGACTTTGCCCTGGTGCTTCTGGACATCAAGATGCCAGGGATGTCAGGAATGGAGGTTCTCTCAAGGGTGATTATTGATCATCCTGATACCAGCGTGGTCATGATAACCGCGGTGGGCAATAGCCAGACGGCTGTTGAAGCCATGAAGCTGGGGGCATATGACTACGTGACCAAGCCCTTCAACCTGGACGACTTAGTTATGAGAGTGGAAAGAGCTCTGGAAAGAAGAGGATTGGTACTGGAAAACAGAGAGTATCAGCTCCGTCTGGAACAAAGGGTTGAGCAGCAAACAGGGCAGGTGCGGCAATACTGTCGTGAAGCTATTGAGGCGCTTGCTCGTGAGGAGGTGGCTCTGGAAAAGCTATCTGGGGCACCTGGCACTGAGAAGAGGGCAGATTTCGAGGGTACCTACTTGCAGATGGCCAGGGTGCTGGCGCAGATGGTCGAGATGCACGAGCCTTACGCCCGTGGCCATTCGGAGCGGGTAGTCCTGCTGGCCAACGAGATCGCCATCCAGCTTGGCTGCCCTGACCAACTGATAAGGGATATACAGCTTGCTGCCACAGTCCATGATATAGGGAAGATTGTAATCCCGGACCACATTCTCTTTAAACCGGGTCATTTGACATCGGCAGAGTACAGCGAGATAAAGAGGCACCCTATGGCGACAGTGGACATAATACGCCATGTGGACTACTTTAGAGACATTATACCCCTGGTTGAGAGTCACCATGAATGGTACAATGGCAAAGGTTATCCCAAGAAGCTAAAGGGGGAAAATATTCCTCTGGGAGCGCGCATCCTGGCTGTAGCTGATGCCTATGATGCTATGACCTGTCCTCGCCCCTACCGCCCCCGCCTCAGCAACGAACAGGCGGTTCAAGTCCTCAAGAAGGGTGCTGGTACGCAGTGGGACCCGGCAGTTGTGGATGCCTTTCTTCGGATATTGAAACGAGAATCCAGAATGTTGGAGACCACTCTAGTCGAAACATAGCGAAGTTCGTGTTCACAGCAATAGCCTTCTCCGGAGAGAACCGGAGATGGGATCAACTGTAAGTGCAGGTTTTCGATCACCCCCTTGCGGAGCACTCTGAGAAATTCATGAGGATGTTCCCTCTCTTCAGCTGACAAAGCGCTCGCTGTCCCTGTGATCAGGTCCTCTACGTGGTCAGATCTGTGTCTGTGAGATGATAATCGTACATGGGATGTTTCCTACTGAGTCAAACCTATATTGTCTCAGTAGAGTTCTTGCTTGGGCAGTCCGCAAATCATACGCCACTGTGGACTAGCTGGTTCGATTAAAGCTACATTGAAGCCTGATGGGGAGTCCGAAAGTCCGTGTTTCTGGTTCTAGTGTGGACAATATCAAGGACTGATGTGTTGGGCTAGGAGTGCAGGAAGGGAGGTAGCAGTCCGCGCTATTCTCGCTTGCGCCATTTCCGCTGACGATTTACGCAGCGTATTGTATCTATGCAGGCTGCGGAAGTCTAGCAATGAGAATTGACACCCAGGGGCGATGACACTATAATTGGCGTAGACAGCGAGCATGGCGGTGTATTGCTCTGTCGGCGACCAAAGTAGGGAATCTTGCACTGGGTCACTAGTGGGATGATAACGCTGTTGTTATCCAGGTAAGATATCCTTAGAGATTATACCAAGAAGGGAGAATACAATGGAAAAGACGGATTTGATGAAGCTCAATATATATGACCCTGCTGACCATCCAGAAGAGTGGACGCCCGAGATGTACCAGAAGCTGGAGCAGGCCCGGGACATAATCGAAGAGTGGTGGTTGCCCAACCGCCGGCAACTGGACCGCCTGGGCGGTGTGCTGGCAATGACAGAGATGTCAGACGTCTACTATGGCCTGCACAAGTCGATAATAGATGCCGGGTTCTATGGCAGGACTATACCCAAGGAGTACGGAGGGCCTGGGTGGAGTCTTCTCCAGTGCAGCCTGCTATCGGCTGAGATCACTAAAGTGGGCTTTACCCCCAGGCTCGACGACGCCTTTTTCACCGGTGAGCCTGCAGTTCAAATACTCCTCAAATGGACCCCGGACGAGGATGCCAAGCGAGAGTATTTCAAGCGAATACGAGACGGGGGGTTTTGCACTGTATGGGCCACCGACCCTGAATCGGGTGTTGATATGGGTGGGATGCGTGGCAGCGCAGCTCGCGATGGGGACTATTACATCCTCAACGGCCCCAAGTGGTGGATGGCTATGTGCAGCCCAGGTCCAGTGGGGCTTCAGTGGCATCTGGCGTTGCTGAAAACGGACACCAGCAAGCGCACCAGCGGGCTTACCCTGTTTATATTGAACGATGAAGAGCCTGGCATCATAAGAGGTCGGGAGGGAGACCTCACCGGAGCGAGGTGGGGTTGTGCCCGCTACGAGCTACTATTGAAGGATGTGAAGGTACAAAAGAAGTACCTTGCGTCTCCCGAGGGGAAGGGGTTGTATGCCCTGGTTGACGGGATGAACAAGCACATGGCCAATCAGGCGTTTCAGGCTGTGGGCGTCTCGGAGGCCGCCATAAAGCTCGTCCTGGACTACACCCAAAGTACTATACGCTGGGATCATCCCCTCATCGAATATCAGGGAGTCCACTTCCCTATAGCCGATATGTGGGTCAACGCTGAGGCTTCTCGCGCCATATCTACTAAGGCCTGTAAGCTCTGGGATGAGGGTGATCAGGAGGCGCTGCATGGCAAATGGTCTATTCTCGCTTTCCGGATGGCCGCTCCGTCAGCCCTCGAGGCTTGCCTCAAGGGCATCGAGCTCATGGGGGCCCGCGCTATCGAGAGAGAGGAGGGCTGGCCCCTGGAGCTAATGTACCGCGATTCGATGATCTTTACCCTGTACCGGACGCCCAACGTAGACAGGAAGTTCCTTGCCTCGTACCTCGTGCGCAGGAGACTCTAAGCAGTTTCAGGCGATATAGACCTGAAGATGTCTTACCGAAGCTGAGGATAACTTCAAAGATCGGGCTCTTGCATGTCATTGCGAGCGTAGCGAAGCAATCTCACAGCCCTATCCTCCCCACCCCTCAGATTCTTCGTCT
>Ga0209979_1001772_pt1 | contig 22383 bp, 21 predicted proteins | sample AnhtaG_FD_183114 | JGI IMG/M metagenome (GOLD analysis project Ga0209979, IMG submission 183114) | Deep subsurface microbial communities from Anholt, Denmark to uncover new lineages of life (NeLLi) - Anholt_01485 metaG (SPAdes) (version 2) | ecosystem: Environmental > Aquatic > Marine > Oceanic...
TATAACAACGTAGCAGGGCTAATGAATACCAATACTGCTAAAGCCGAAGAACTTATTAAACAAGTTATCATCCATCCTAAAAGACTACTTCCCTTACTTCCACCTGTTTTACCGGCAATTATTGAAGCTACAAATGGCGTTACGATAAACCCGATGGTTTGAATCAAAGATGCATCAAACATCCCTAAAGAAATTTGCGTATATAACGTGAATATGGAGCTACTTGGCACCATAGTTATAGGTCCGAAGAAGATTAACAATATTATTAAAGGATCGCTAGTAATATCGCTAAATAGTGTATTCAGATCCCCGCTAATAGTTTCGGATATTATTACAAATAAGAAGTTCAAGCCAATGTACGCGAGCAAGCTAAATCCAAGAGCTTTTCCAAGTCCCAACTTAATCAACCTTTTTATAAATTTGTGTTTACTATTTAATTAATTAATACTATGTATAAAATAGAAAATAAAAGCTATTTAAATTTATTTGACTTAAAAATTAAATATCATATTTTACTAAATCTAATAAAAAACAAATCGAATTAATAATTTCATCGAAAATATACATTTCTATTTTACCCTTGTTCCAAAATTTAAATATTTAAAATTTTTATTTGTAAGGATGTTGAGATGAGAGATAAGCAAAAACAAAATAAATTTCTTATTGGTAAACTTAAACATGAGTTCCTTCACAAAATGTTAAGCGATTTTGTGTCAACCACTCATTTAAAAGAAGATCGAGTTGTTGTTGGCTCTAGTATCGGCGAGGACGCAGCTGTTATAGACATGGGAGATAAATATTTAGTTGCAAAAACAGATCCAATAACATTTGTAACTGACGAAATTGGATATTACGCCGTTAATGTAAATGTAAACGACGTTGTATGCATGGGGGCTACTCCAAAATGGTTCCAATCAACAATTTTATTACCTGCTAAACAAACTGATGAGGATTTAATCGAAACAATTTTTAGGAATATCCATGATACGTGTAAATCTTTGGGAATAACCGTGATTGGAGGTCACACCGAGATTACAGCTGCTCTTGATAGGCCTATAGTGATTGGGTCTTTGCTTGGTGAAGTTGATAAAGAAAAACTAGTTTTATCATCTGGGGCTAAAGAAGATGATTTGATAATTTTAACAAAGGGGATATTTATTGAAGGTACTAGCATTATAGCTAGAGAGAAAGAAGATTTCTTAAAAGAGAAAGGATATGATAATCAATTTATTGAGAAATGTAAAAATTACCTTTACGATCCCGGTATTAGCATATTTAAAGAAGCCGTTGTGTCTAATGACAATTTTACAGTAACATCAATGCACGATTTAACAGAAGGAGGTCTATTTAATGGTCTTGCCGAAATAGCAATCGCATCTGATTTAGGCTTATTAATCAAAAAAGAACAAATAAATATTTTACCAGAACCATTGGAATTAAGCAAAATTTTTAGCATTGACCCATATAGCACAATATCTTCAGGTTCTCTTTTGATTTCAATTAATCCTGAATTCGCTAAAGATTTAATTAATTTATTAGCTAAGAATGGGGTTGCATCAGAAACAATCGGAAGATTTACAAAAGATAAACGTAAATATCTCATACTAGATAAGAACAATAGAGAACAGGCTATGATTTACACTGAAGTAGACGAAATCACTAAAATAGTTTAATTTCATATGTCTCCGTTCCACTGAATGTAATTATTTAAATGCCTAGATTTTTATTTCTGAATTTTCATAATATATACGGGTATTTTATAATTTTATATTAAGGGTTGTAAGGAATTTATTTATCTATCTTAGTAATTTAAAGTTTGATTTATTGTGGTTAATAACGAATTACGAGCTATTTTAAAATCCATTGGGGAGCATTCCAAGGGAAGAGATTTAACCATTAAATTGAATTCTCACGTTTTTTTTGATATACTAGAAGCTAATAATGATGTTTTTACCAAATTTAAAGAAAAAATTAACAAAGATTGGAAGGAATTCAAACAAAAAAATCAGAATCGCGTAATTAAAAAAACCTATAGTTCTTTCTTTTTTCAATATTTCGACGAACTTCTTAGATTTTACTTACAAAATTTCTGCGGGTACGATACTAATTCTTTAAAATTAATAGTAAAAGAGAAGATATCTGATGAGAACTTATTTTTAGAGTATAGTTATAATCTATCTACTGAAGAAAAGAATGTTTTTAATGAATTTGCTGAGACTTTTAAAAATAACGTTGATGGCATAACCTCTCCATCCGCCTCCCCATCAGGCTATCTCTATATGGTAATTTCATTACTGGGAGTAGTTCTGAGAAAACTATTAGGTGAAAAATTTTACATCGTTTTAGACGGAGTTGTATTAAAGAATGGTGAAAGTAACACTCTGAATTTCTTAATCGTTATCAAAAATAGTAAAGATGAATTATTTGATAACTATTATTACATGTATTTATATTATTTTTTAAAATATTTTAAAGAGGTTCCTGAACAATATTTTGATAAATTATTAGCTGGGAGGGAAAAGGTATATCAGATAGCTCTAGACGAATATTCTGATGCTAAAGAGAACCTCGTTGATCTTTTATATTATTTCTATAAGAAATGTAACCTGTTAGGAAATTTTTCTCCACTGTTAGATTTCTTAAACTTCGTGTGCTCAAGAGTAGAAGATTCGGTGTTTTCGAAACTAGATATTATTAGAAAAGAATTCTTGCGGAATTTCGAGTATACAGATGAAAAAAAGAACGCTCTTCTGCGAATATTTGATTTTATAGACAAAAAATCTACGTTGTATTCCACTTTTCAAGCAAACAACTTACCTTCACAACACTCTCAATTTAATCTATTTTTCCTCTATACAAAATATTATTTTGGAAGTGGAAGTTTAGAGGCTTTAGAAGTTAGTGATCTCTTATTTTTGCCCGATGATTTCAAAACAAAATTAAATGATTTTAATGCTAAAGCCGAAACTGTAATTAATGCTAACACTATTAACGAAGTCCAAGAGTTTTTAGATACTCTCTCGATTTTGACAAATATAGAGAACCCAAATATCTTTTTTAAGAAAATTTTTACTAAAGAGATTTCCCAACTTAATTACGATTTCTTTAAAGCGTTTTTGCTTAGTTTGAATTCGAGTATCTCGCGTTTGATTGGGATTGAAAATACGACTTTAGAAGAAAATCCGAGTAACGAACTATTAAATTTTAAAATCGTAGTGGATCATGTTTGTCGAATGCTCTACACATTAATAGACAAAATCTTTCTCAGAAGACTTCCAAGTCAGGCATCCAAAAACTTTATCGACCCAAGAAGTAGATATGTGGGAAAAAATATCGCGTTGAGGGTATTAGAGTTATTTATATTTAGCGATTTGAACGTTTCAGATGATGTTTGGCCTGATTACATTATATCCATGAATAAAGACGCTTTACTTAAGGATTTAGAAAATTTCGAAGTTGAAATTCCTGAAAAACATTTCTATCGATACGAAGATATAGCACGATTTGTTGTTACTTTTAATTTTCAGTCGCCAAAAGAACAGATATTATTCGAGGAGTGGTTAATCACAGGACTTATAACTCCAATTACCAATTTTATATCAAAAATTCGTGATTTGATAAAAAATGATGACAATAAAACGGAGATATCTAAGATTTTAAGAAATTATTTTGTTGGTGACGCTAAACAGTACGATAATTTAGAAGATATCGATTATGTTTGCCAGCAACTCTCAGATTTTTGGGAAGAAGCTGATTAGCTCTATTAATTTCTAAGAAATTTTAAAAATTTTAGTAAATCTTTCAAAATTTTGTTGTATACTAAAAATCGGTATCTGATCTTCTCTTTCCTCGCTGACTTTATTTAGAGTGATTAAACCTGATATCAATTTAACATTTTTGTTTAATTGGACATCGATCTCCTGTAATTCTTTTACGCATAAAATAGTAGGATATGATACATCTCTAAAACTCTCAATAATTATGAGATCAACCTTATATGGGCTTTTATTGAGCCAGTTTATTAAATCATCTACGCTGATTTTTTTATTGAGATAAATAGCGTTTTGATTAAACTTATTTTTTATAACGGAAAAAACCGCACCAGCTTCAGAAAATTTAAAAGAATCTTTTCCTTCTTCGTCTGTTTTATGTTCATGAATGTATTTTATGACGCTAACTTCAAGGTTAAATTCAGTTTTAAATTTCTTGATAAGATATTCAATTATATGAGTCTTTCCACTTCCCGAATATCCAATCACGCTAATTATATTCATTTTTAATCACAGATTCTAAGAATTTGAAAAATACTAGATTTTTTACGATATTATTACTAGAGATTTAATATAATCATTTATATCTAAAATGTGTTATAGATTAAAGATTAGCTTTTGAAGAAAGGAGATGTTTTAGGGAATTATGCCAAAAAAGAACGAAATCATAGTCTTTGATGCAAATTTCTTTATTTGTATGAACTCGATTAGAGCTAAAAATGTACTTGGAAACCTTGATACCGTCGCATCGGATTTAGGTTTTGAGTATCACATGAGTGCCGTTGTTTTTGACGAAATTAAAGCACCTCATACGTTCCGTGAAAAATTCCAAAAAATCATACATGTTGAAGAAATAACCATTTCTGAAATCGAAACTATTAAGAATGAATTAAGTAAGCAAGGTATTCGGTTTCCGGCTCAAGATCCCGATTTATCTTTATTATCGCTCTCTCAAAAATTACTTACTAACGATAAAGGTCTCAAAATAAGCTTAGTATCAGATGACTTTAAACTCGTGAAGAATGCTAATTTATTTTTTCACGGAAAGATCAATACTTTATCGCTCTCCAGCTTTTTACTAAAAATTCACAGGACGATTTCCAATAAGCAGTTACGGAATTATTTTAAAACTATTTGGAAAAAAAGTTTAAACTACACTTTATCGTACATGATAGAGCGTTCGAAAATTTATCCTGCCGAAGAAAAAATAACGTGGTTAATAGAAAAGGCAATAAGTGTAACTCAAGACTCTATAATAACTCAGGACGCACATTATGTTGACAGTCAAAAAGGTCCCGTAAAATTTGAAATAGGAGCAAGCAAATACGAAGAGGAAATTGCTATTTGCGAGAAATATATTGAAAACCATAAGCTAGCAAATAGTGAGGAAGAGTTAATAGCGTCGATATTAAATTTCCTTGAAAACTTAAAAATTTCTCGCGAATACGTAAAGCAAGCTCGTAAGGCAATTGAAAAGCACGATTCTAAGAACGCAGTAAAATTTTTAAAGAAGGGAAATGGTTTTTTGATTTCACTATTGCAGATTGCTTCAGGTCAACTAACTAATTTAAAAGATTACGATATCGTGGAAAAGTTAATCTGTAGCGAGATTTCGAAGATGGAATTCCTAAGAGCCTTTATATTAATTTCTTTAGGGAGGGTAAATAATGCTATAGACTCTTTAGAGAGAGCTGCTTTATTTTCTACAATAATTCATAATCACCAAACGTGTTTAACTTTAAACTATGTAAAAGCGTTAATCCTGTTATTTCATGGGCTATACAACAACGCGATTATGGCCTATAATTTTACAGAAGAGCTTGCTGACATATATAACGACGAAAGACTTAAACTTAAATGCGCGATTGGAAAATCTATTGCTATCTACATTAAAGGAGATGATAGCGAGACTGCTATGGCGATTATGGATGAAATTGCCAACATGGACATGGAAAAGAATTTCCTAGATACTATTATCGTTTTTAGTGAACTGGGCGATTATTTCTTAGCTTTAGGGCACTCACAACTGGCTGCAAATCTTTACAACGAGGCGTTAGAAATAAGTATTGATTATAAATTGAAAATTAGAAGCGATATATTAATCGAAAAATTAAAGCGATCGTATATTGCTACTGTTCTCAATGGGTATTCAACTGAAGATATTATGGTTGATAAATTAGATGTTCTACTTAGTAAGGCTTATTCGGTCAAAGATGTAGAGAAATATAATGAGCAAATTAAGAAAATCTCTAGTTTTAACATTCTGTTCTACACGCCATTTCCTTACATTTCTGGGAAAAAAAAGATTATCCCTTATATCAAACTTCCCAAAGAGCTCCAAGAAGATTACTTAGAAGTAGTTCATTTTGAGAAGGTAAAATACGCTAAGGCCTCTAAATATCTTTTCATCGTCTCTCATTATGAATTGGGTTTGTTAGGCATTATTGTAAAAACTGATGAAAATGTTATTGGTATCGCTGAGAATTACACATTAAAATTAAAACCAACTTCAAAAGTTAAAATATACAACCCAAGCGCAGAATTGAGAGATACTTATTTAATTAGAGCGATTATCGAGGTTGTAACTAAAAATGAATGCGAAATTATATACTCGTTGCCCTCTTTCTTTAAGGCTTTAAATATATAACTTAAAATTTTCTTGTAGCTTTACTTCGTTGACTAACTTGATGGCTATGAACAGCGCAACTTATACAATAATATTTTTTAGTACTTGGGGATTGAATAATCGTCCCAGTTTTCTTTAGTTCAGCGTACATTCTGCCATCAACCAAAGAAGTCCGCCTTGTTACTGCTTTAGCCTTACTTCGGGGAACCCTACGGCCACATTTACTGCATTGAACAGTCTTATAACTTCCCTTACTTGAGCCGGTTTTACCGCCACTTCTTCTCTTCTTAGGAATACAAAATCAGCTTTTTTCTATAAGTAATTATGTTCTATTTCTAAGATTTTGAATAAGGCAAACCTTAAAAATTTTTTCTTCCCTTAGGAGCTTAGCAAGTATTAGTTCTATTAAGGTTTTCTTTCAAAAAAAGTGGTTACTTTTTATCGGGCGCTTCAATTTTACTTATTTCTTTAAAAGAAAATATTAATCTTTGTGCTATTGTCAAAATTAGTAGCCCTGTAAAGATTATAGTGAATATTGGGAAAAATAGTTCGAAAGGAGCTCCATACACTAGGTTTGAGACGAAATAGATCCAAAATTCAGCGATAAAAGCGAACCATAAAATGATTAACCTTTCAGCTCTTTCCATAAAACCTATGCCTTTCATCTCAATTCCTTCATTTTCAGCTCTGGAGCGAATATAAGAAATCATGATAATTAAGAATAGTATCGTATATCCTATTATGTAATTAAAATATCCGCCTATTATTAGTCCTAAGACTATAACGGCATCCGAAAGGCGATCTAAGTTTGAATCTAAAAAAGCTCCTGAAATGGAAATTTTATTAGTCATCCGGGCTATTTCTCCATCGAACACATCAAAAGCACCCGCCCAGAACATAAAAAATGGGACGATCCAAGCTATAGGAAAGGGAAAATGTAACCCTCCTAATGAGAGTAAAATAGCAACAGCTATTGAACAGAAAAAGCCACAAAATGAAAGTATATTTGGAGTAAATCCCCATTTAACTAACGCTTTAGCCGGGAGCTCGACAAATATTTCTAAAATTCTTCTCTGATTGCTCCTTTTATTAGTAGCTTGTTCTATTTTGCTCAATATTTAATCCTAATTATGTTTTGACAATAATAAAATTTAAAAGTACTCTAAAATAAAAAATTTATCATATTAATAATTGCAGATTTATTTTAATTAATCGAATCGTAGAAGATGCTAAGTACGAGCGATTTCCGAGACTTATATCTACCAAATTCAACTTTTTCAATTCTTTATTTTTTAGAAGATCACCGCTTTGATCCCCTAGAATAAATAACAAATTATCCTTTGAATTCATTTCCTGAAAGACTTCTTTGAAATCCTTTCCATTTTCGTTTAACACATAACCTTTATATTTTTTTTCAACGAAGTTCTTAATAGCGTCAAAAAAATCTAATTTTGAGTATTTTATCGAGTCCAATGGCGTTTCAGGATACTTTTCTTCTTTTATCGTTTTTTTAATGAATTCTACAAAGAAATCTGTTAAAAGAATTTCGTTTTTTGGAAAAGACTCGCCATTGAATAGATCAGCGTCAAAGACAAATGTTCCATACTTATCTAGAAAAACCCATATTTGAATATTTTCTTCAAGATCCGTACCAATTGTAAGCGCTGATAAAATACATCTTGAGATTACATCAAGTCTTCCAGATGATCCTGGGATGTCTTTAATGGTATATTTGCTAATATTAACTGTTCCCGATTTTATAAAAAAGATTAAGTTCACGAATTTAAAATAAAACCATCTAATTTAAATGAGTATTAATAACCTATGAAGTGAAAATTTAAAAAAAAGGTTGGTTTTATCTCTTTTTTCTTTTCTTTTTAGAATTAATCCGGACTAGCTTAATTTCCTTTTCTTCAAACGAGTAATTAAATAAAAAGTCCCAGTTAATACAGATATAGATAGAACAATACCGATAATCCCAGCAACATATTCGTTAGTAATCCAACTTAAGAAAGGAATCCATGGAGAAAATAGATTTTCAAGCCATTCTTCTCCATTATAATCTATTAAAACTCTTTCTAGCCCATCAGGATTGTCAGAAAGAAATCCAATTGTAAACCCTACTGCTATAACAAACATGAGAGCAGCAAATATGGTTAGAATTGTGATGAGAGGCCATTTATACTTTTTTATTGCACCCATTTTTATTTCACCTTCAGTATTGATTCAGTTGTAATAAAATCGGGTTTTGTTTTATAAATATAAAACACGATAAGAGCAGAGATTATTGCTTCACCAATTCCTATTAGGATATGCCAAAAAACCATAGCCGGAACGGCAATTTCAATTGGAATCGTCCCACTAATACCAATTTCAATACCACATATGAAAGAGGCTAGAACAATAGCGATATAAGATCCTATTGCAGTTGCAATCGTGACTTTTAATTCTTTCTTCAGCGATGTATTATTTAGAATTTTTACGAATAGCATAACTAGATAAAAGCCTACAATGCCGCCAATTATTCCCATATTGAAAGCATTTGCTCCTAACGCAGTAATACCCCCATCTCCAAAAAGACTTTGAATAACTAAAATTAAAAATAATACTATAACAGACGCCCAAGGACCAAGGATAATCGCTACTAGAGTACCTCCAACCAAATGACCAGAAGTCCCTCCTGGAACGGGATAATTAACAAATTGAAACGCAAAGATAATTGCAGCCAATACTCCTATGTAAGGAATCATCTTTTCAGAATCTTCTTTTTCAAACATTTTACCCATTCTAAAATACCCTAAAACCATAATCGTAATTGTTACAATCCAAAGCACGATGGTTGTTATAGGGTCTAATAATCCGTCAGGTATATGCATTTTTTATTTACCAATATTTTATTATCGATTAATTTTTTTGTCATGAATAATATTTTATCATAATTTAGTATTATTTAAAAACGATATGATAATTTTATAAATTAATATGAAGTATCAATTTGGAGCTATTCGAGTTTCATATGAGGAATAATCTCATGAATTTCGCTAAATAATAGAAAATTAAGGAGATAAAATAAATTGGACATAGAATTACCTTTCAAACACGAAAATGAAAAAAATTTCTTAAATAAGATTCATCCTTTAATTCGATTTATTCTCCCGTTTATCTTAGTCGTACCTTTTCTTATTATAAGCGATGTTTATTTAGTAATCACGGTTATTATTTTTGTTATATTTTTCAATTTGGTGTTTCGTTTACATCTATTAAAGATTTTTTCAAAACTTAAAGCGTTAATTCCCTTCATACTTCTTATAACAATTTTTGTTCCTTTCTACGTTGGAAACACCGTATTCTTTCAATTGAACCTTGGAGTTCCACTAAATATTTATGTAGAAGGATTATCTTATGCCTTAATTCTATTTTTTCGAATTGTAGGAGCGGCGTTTGTATTCCTAACATTTTTCACATCTTTAACTTATTCTGAATTTATTGAAGCTTTAACTAAACTAAGAGCAATTCCTTCATTTTTTGTAGGTAGCATAATTATCATGCTTCATTACATCCCAATTCTCTCAAGATCTAACAGAAAAGTACTGGAAGCACAAGATTTAAGAGGAAAAAACTTTACATCGTATTGGCAAAGGCTTAAAACTCACGGATTCATAATGGGGAAGAATGTAGTACACAATATGGAAAGAAGCGAAAAATTATACGAGAGTTTAAAAATGAGGGGTTTTTCTGGTAAAATTACTTTTTCTTCTAAGAAAATAAAATTAGCGGATATACTGATAGTAATATTGTTTGTGTTTATTGTGATTTCTTTCGTCTATTTCATCAATCTAGAACGGATATATGTGGGGGTTTTTCAATTATTAGTCTAATAGAAGTGGAGAATTTAAATTTTGAGTACAATTCAAGTTTTTCTCTTAACGATTTATCGTTAACCATACAAGAAAATTCAATTTATGCTTTAACAGGGAATAACGGGTCTGGTAAAACTACATTTCTTAGGTTATTAGTTGGTTTACTGAAACCTAAATCTGGAACTATTAAAATTTTCGACGAAATCTTGACAAGAGATAAAAAACAGTTATGGAGACTTAGACAAAAAATCGGATTTTTATTTCAAAACCCAGACGATCAATTATTTGCCCCAACAATAGGAGAGGATGTGGGATTTGGAGCAAGGAATCTTGGACTTGAAGAGCCTGAAGTGAACAAGAGAGTTGAATGGGCGCTCGAGGCAGTTAATTTATCGCAATACGCTAAAAGTTCTCCCTACGATTTATCTTGGGGGCAAAAAAAAAGAGCAGCTTTAGCAGGGTTATTAGTAATGAAGCCAAAACTGTTAATATTAGACGAGCCATTCGCAAATCTTGATTTTAAATCAATATATAACCACTTACAAATTTTTAAAACACTTAAAAAAGAACAAAAAATGACAATCTTGTTTACTACTCACAATCTTTTCTTCATAGAACATTGGGCAGATAAAATGCTTGTATTAAATGATGGAAAGGCAATATTTGAAGGCATTCCTAAGGATGGATTAAATGATCCCAAAATCAAGCAATTATTGGGTTCATACAATGACCTCTTAACTCTTATTAACCAAAAGTAATTTAATTTTCACTAAAATAGAATAAATTTTTTAATTTGTTCTTTCTATTATTACTTGGGAAAAACGATGAAGGAACATTAGCATATTCGAGGACACTTATGATAACCCGTGATTAAGTGTGCAAAATAAATTGCTTACATCCTAAGTTTATTAATCAAAACTTACTGCATCAAAAATGGGCTCTTAATCAAGCTTTGGTATAACCTTGCGATGAGATTGGAGTCAGACCCAGCATGCAGATAGATTATGCCCCAAAAAGGCAAAGAAATTACCGCCTAACACGAGAGAATATATTTGATGTTTATGGTATGACCATAAGATGATAAATATGTGTTAGTGTTTTAGGCAACAATACTTGCTGATTTTTTTGCCCCTTTTCTCTTAAGATATGATTCTGAGCCTCAAAGACCTCACAGGTCTATAAAAGACTTATCGAATCTGAACTAAATAGTTCTTTTAATTCTTTCTTAATTTCGCCTTGATCTTCTTGAAGATACCTATCCAATACAGAAGAAATCTTTTTTGAGTATTTGTTCATAATTGCTCTTACGAGTCCTATTTGAATATTTTTATCAGTGGCAACACACAAAATTCCCTTCCCGACTTTTAGCGAAAAGATCATACCTTTAAAATATTCAGTTATTTGTAAATGTATATTCCCATACCCTAAGATATATCCTTGTTCCTGGCCAGCCGTAAATACAGCTCCTCCAATTGCTCCAATTTTTTCAACAGATATCTCTTCTTCAGTAGGGGATTTCAATATAAATTTGGATTCGCTCATTATTGTGATTCCCGTATCGTCGATGATTATAGCGTATTTTAAACCGGGCGTGCTGTTAATAATTTCCTTAAGTATTTTCTTTAAAATGCGTTCATCGTTAGAATAATTCATCATTAGAATAACACCTTCTTTATGAGGGATAATCCTTCTTCTAGAGTGTGTTTTATTATTTTAAAAAGAATACTCACTCTCTTTAATATAAAAATAAAAGTTAATCTATAAAAACTTAATTCACTCTAAATAGTTTTATGTTGCGCAACGAATTAAAATAACTCTTGCGACTTAATCAAAGTCTTTAAGGGTTTTACTCTGTTTTTATTATTTTTCGATTTTTCGAGTAAGATAAATAGTTTAAAATTTTTCCCTTTGTCTATGTCGAATTTTAATTGGACAAGGTTTGGATCATTTATTACTTCTTTATTCTCTTTATTCTTCGAGATTGCCCACAACGCTAATTTGTTCTCGTGAATCCAGAGTCGTTTTGAGATGTCTGCTCCTATTGTAAATCCATTTTTATCTGTAATAACGCCCGCAACAAAGTTAGGGAAGTTCTTTTTAATCTTATTTAAGAAGAAATTAACTTCCAGCTGGTTTATCAATCTAACATTTTCCTGTTTCATAACAAGTGACCTATCAAAATCAACTGATTTATAGTATAAAATTGAAAAAAAAAGGTCTTTAATGAGTGTGATATCGTGATATTATTCAAATTCAAGTAAAAACAAGTAACAAAGAGAAATTTTATTTAGTCAAAAGGAGAAGGATTTTGTTTGTTATTAGTAATTTTATGTTTGCTTTCCTTTAATTCCCAAATTTAAGTTCTCTACTAATTCATTGAAGCGGTTCCTAACCGTCACTTCTGTGACTTGAGATGTCTTAGCTATCGCTCGTTGAGTTCTCCGCTCTTTGACTAATATGGTAGCGGCATAAATAGCTGCGGCACACAGTCCAGTTGGGCCACGTCCAGAGGTAAGACCTCTTATTTCAGCCATTTTAATTATCTTCTTTGCGATCTTCTGACACTCATTAGATAATTCAAGTTCTGATACAAATCGAGTTAGAAAATCTAAGGGTTTAGTTGGGTTTAAATTAAGTTCTAACTCGTTTGAGATAAACCTATAGGATCTGCCTATCTCTTTTTTATTCACACGAGCAACTTCAGCAATTTCGTTTAAAGTACGTGGAACTTTATACATTCTGCATGCTGCATATAAACTTGCAGCCGCAACTCCTTCGATACTTCTTCCCCGAATTAAGTGAGCTTCAACGGCATCTCTATATATTTTAGCTGAACATTCACGGAGATTTCTCTGAAGATCGAGATTTGACGCCATTCTATCTAACTCGCTTAAGGCAAAGGTAAGATTTCTCTCGGTTGCGTCGGACACGCGGATACGGCTCTGCCACTTTCTTAAACGATATATCTGGCCTCTGATTTTTGCTGAGATTTCTTTGCCAAAGATATCTCTATTCTTCCAATCAATCATAGTGCTCAAACCTTTGTCGTGGATCATCAATGTCATAGGAGCACCCGTCCTTGTTCTTTTCTTTCTTTGGTCTGAATCAAAAGCGCGCCATTCTGGTCCCTGGTCTATGTGTTTTTCAGAGTGAATTAATCCACATTTTTCACAAACTAATAAGCCTCTATTTTGATCAAATAAAATATTTTTACCGCATTCACTACAATTATCAGAACTTATCTCCGCACTTTTTTCTTCCAATGCATCGCTTTGATTCCAACTTGAAATAAATTACACCTTTTTATTTTTTTAAATGGAAGTTAGAGATAGTTTATCTCATTTTGGCATATAAATTGTCATTCAAGTTAAATTCCTTTTTTGGAGAAATTTTCATCGAAATGAATGGTAGTTCTTCTGGGCCAAATATCTCTATAATTTTACCGACTTCGGAAAATTCTTCAGTAAAAACAGGTTTATTGGTTATCTTCTCTAGGCTTTTGTCCCATTTATTTTTTACTCTAAAAATCTGATGCTTTTTAGATTTTCCGAGATAATGCAAGTTTAATTTGATATACTTCTGCAAACAACGACCCTAATATTATTTAAAATATGTAGTATTGAATTGGTTGCTAATATTTAAATATACCCTTTATTTAAAAAGGAATATTTTAGTGTGTGGTTTAGCAGTAGTGAGCACTACTTTGTTAATTTGTGTTAATAAGAATGATAGAAAAATTCTTGGTGATCATTCTTACTTTAAAACCTAAAAATAGCGTTTTTGAAGTTGGTATTTCACAAGACAATCGCACGAATAAACTTCATCGCTTCTTATTAAATGGTTAATGTCTTGAGTCAAAACGAAATTTTTTAAAGATTTTATCATAAATTCATTACAATCTCTTTTTAAACAATTATGAATTCCTCGTTTAGAACCTGCGCCAGAAGGAGACGATATGATCCTCACTTCTTTTAGAATATCTCTTTCTTGAGACGCTTTAACAATGCATTTAAACAAAGAATAGAACCAAGGAGGACGGTATCTCTTCTGATAAAATAAATACTCAATTAGCGTATTTTTTTGGATATTGAGTGGATTAATTGAAATAGTATTGACCTTCAGTTCTGCTAATTTGAGAATAGAACTAACGCAATCGTCGATAGCTGATTGCTCATTTAGAAACGGAGGTTTAAACAGTAAATATGCTCTCACGCCTATATCATTTATCTTACAAATGCGAATCGCTTCTAAAAAATCTTTAAAAAGCAAACCCTTATTTATGTAGGTATTTCTAATGTGGTCATCAACCGTTTCCAAACCGATTGCTACTTCTATATATATGTCTAATGAACTTTTCATTTTTATTAATTTTTCTTGTGTAATATAATCCACTCGAGATTCTATAACGAGTTCTTTAATCTTTGCTATCTTTGCTATCTTTTTGTATATATAATCACGAGTGCTTTCAGAAATTTCATCGTCATCAAAGAAACTCCCGGAATTATAAATTTTTAATACGAAATCTTCCTTATCCTCATTAATTTCCGTGAGTTTTTCTTGAAAGGCGTAATCAATTTGATTTTTTATATGAGCTTGATCGATTTTTTCAAAAGTAGAATCTTGGACATATCCGCACATAGAGCATCCACCGTCAGGACCTAAAGCCCAACTACAGCCTTTAGTTCTTAATATAATAGTGAATTCCTTTCCCCTTTTCTTAAGTAAACGATCTTCCTTTATCCAAAAGCTTATTGGTTTATCTAATTGTTTATCCTCATAGTTACGTTTCTGCTTAATAGCCTTTAATCTAAATTTCTTTATTTTTTCAACGATGAGGTTGTTATCGCTATATTTTTTCGTAGACATTTACAATTTTCCCTGTTTTTGAATTTTTTATAAAATTTGAACCAACGATTAAGCTTCCTAATCCAATAATTTTTTCTTTATTTTTATCAAAAATCATTGTAATATCTTTTGGAACGAGATTTGGACTAAAACTAATTATTCCTGGGCGAAATAAGGTATTCCCATTAATTTTTTGTCCATCAAAAACAACATAGTTCGAATTTTTGCTAAAAGGCAACATTCTATTTGCTCCTTTAAGATTTAATTCTATTTGTCCAGAATTAACATTAAATTTTCCTAGTTTTTCTCGAGTTACCAAGTCGCTTATTTCTATTTGATGACTTCTTTTGTTTCTCCACGTTTTAATTCCATTGTAAAATATTTTTTTGCCTGTACCAAGCCCAAATTGATAATCAATAATTTTAAAAAACTTACGAGTTAAAGTTTTCAGGAAATTTTTATTTTCAGGTATAATGTCATCTTTATTGTATGAATCTTTAAGCTCACTTATTTTCTCCTCTAAGGAAAGCAAAGATTCATTACTTGTAAGATTAGTCTTAACCTCAGTAAAGTAGATTTTATTCTTTATTTTTGAACGAGCGTTTTCAATAATTTTAAAGTACCCTGAATCTTTTATGTGACACAATATAGGTATACTCTCGTCAAATTTTTCCAATAGGGAGATAAGCATATTTGAAGCAATTGCAATCTCTTCGCTATCCCATTCCCCTGTCACAGAAATATCATATGAATTCACGGGATAAATATCTTCTAGTTGTCTCGGAATAGCTCCTAAAGGAGACGTTAAAATGATTTCTTGGAAATCAGGAAAATCACGATAGTTCCTTAAAACACCATGAAATTTTTGATGAGATCTCGATTCTGAGTATGGCTTCTTAGCAGAACATGGAAGTATAATGATCAATTTTGTCCATGATTCGGGCACGAATCTTTTAATCAATCTCTCCCGAAACTCTTGGAAATCTGGTCTATTATACGATAATGCGCTATGACAATTAACAACATTATTTATTTGAGTTAAAGGGGTTTCATATTTCAAAATGTTGAAATATTGATTATCAAGCACTTTTAATGTAGAAATTATATTCATGTCGTCATAGGAGGATTTTTCAATAAAACCCCGGAAATCTTCCATTCTCATATACAACTTGATTTTATTCATGTAAGTGTATGCTGAGATAATATTGTGAAGAGTTAGTTGTTCTGTTTTTTCAGAAGAATATTTGTCAGTTAGACTATGTTTTAAATTCCTCTTACAAATCGTACATGGGCACGGAAAATACTTAATCTTATAAATTGGAAGTAAATATTCGATTGTATCATAGAAATTTTCGGCAGATAAATATAATAAGTAAGAACCATCGATTAAGTCGACCCCTAAATATACCAAGATCGGATAAAATTTCGGAATAATTCTACCAGAAACCATTAACACTAAATTGTTATCGAGCTCTTGTTTTATTTTAAAAATAACTTTTAAAATATTCCTGAAATTACTAAAATTGTCAAATAAATCTACTAAATTTAATATTCTGATATTTCTATTGTTCTTAATTAAAGGGATGTATAGATCAAATAGTTCATAATAATCATAAGTTTTAATAGATAAACCAAAATCTAAATTGCTGTGTTGTTGTAAGATCTGGTTAGATTCTTCTATAAAAATCTTAATTTCCTCTTCAGCAAATTCTTTATTTATAACTGTTGTTGGAATATTGAATGGAATGGAAGGGATAATGTTATCTTCTGTAAAAATGTCAATATTAGATGCTAATATTCCCTTAAAAGATTCCATTGAACCACTATGCGTATAGATAAAACCAGTCTTTTTAAATTTGTCTCGTAAGAATCCAATTTTCAGATAGAAATCTTTTAAAATTAAAAAAATCTCATGATCTTCAAATTCCTCAAGAAAGTTTAAATCAGTCATTAACCTTTTTTTCATCGGAATAATTATGTTTGGGGTTGAAATAAACTTTTTAGATTCTTTCGAACAAATAATTCTCCCTATTCTTGAAAACCCTACACTTTTAGTAATTAATTCAAAAAAATAACTCATATTTTCCAATTAAAGATATCATTCTTAGATAATTAAATTAATTTATTTTGCCTTTTAAAAACTGATCTTAGTTCAGCCTTTACTCATGGTACACAATTATGGTTCAATTTTATATTCTCCTCGTTTATACATCTCAAAAAGGATTCTAGCTTCATGAATTGCATCGTCAACTGCTCTATGCTTCTCTATATAATTTGTGTTGGGAAAAAGATTATCCCAAGCTTCCTGCATCTTTGGAATTTTATAACCTCCTCTTGCACGCATAATTTTACATGCTTTTTTCGCTACTGCCATAATATCTGGAATATCCTTTTTTATAACAAAACCTCGCGATTCCATAAATCCAAAATCGAACGAAGTGTTATATGCTGTCAATGAATAATGATTGAAAATTTTTTGAATTTGATTTTTTAGATTGTTTAAACTAGGTGCGCTTTCAAATTCCTCAAATTTCAAATCAGAATTATTGAAAATCCATGCATTTTTATGTTCTTCCCCAAATTCAGGCTCCTTTACAAATGAATCAAAAAGAATTTTAGTTGCTCCCGTAATTAAATCAAGTTCAACAATACCTATCTCAATGATTAAACCATATTCTGGTTTCAGAGCTGTAGTCTCGATATCAATTATAGCAATTTTCTCATAATTTGGCTTTTTAACAAAGTCAACAATATCTCGAAACATGTAAAGCTCCCCACAAAAATACGATTTTGTATATTTTAATCTATATAATAATGATATTAGTCTTAATAAGAAAAAGGTAATTGAAATAAATATAAATTATTAGAGAGTGATGAATAGTGAACTTGAGATTTGAAACGGCCTCAAGTTTTTTTAATAAATCACAAAATTAGTATAAGCCTTAAGTTCATCTAACACAAAATTAGTAAGTGTGTCTTCAATTTCATCGGATTGATATAAAATTTTTATGAAATCAGCGTAGTCTTCGACCCTTTTAACGCGAACTATCGCAAATAAGCCATGTTGTTGCCCTATCCTGAAAAGATCGGTTATAAAGTGATTTTTTTCTAAATTCAAGGCAATTTCGTTATATTTTGAAGGGTCTTTTGGTTTAATTCTTACGAGATATTTTCCTCTAAATCCAATTTTTTTAGGACAGAAGTTAAGCGCATAGTTTAGAATTACGTTGTTTTTTTCAAGTTTTTTAATTCTGTTATGAATTGTAGATTGGGAGATTTCTTGTCTGTTCATTTCGTTTAAAAAATCTTTGTACTTATCGTTAATTATATCCTTAATCTCGTAAGTCGAGATTGGTTTTAAATTCTGGTTTTCTTGCATTATGTTTAAAATTACATAATCAATGCTATCAACTTCGAAATTTGAATCAATTTCATTGTCATCCAATTCAATTCCATTAGTCTTGAACACTTTAATTGTTTCGATTATATTATACTTCTTAAAATGTGATTGAGCCATTATTTTATCTATTATGCTTAAAACCTGGTAGTATTCTTCAGATGAATGGAAAATGAGTAAAGCAAATAGAGAATATTCTCCTAAAATTCCATCAAGAACTTTTAATTGGGAGATTTTTAACAAATTTTCTAAAAGTTCTGGTTCGTTAGGATTAGTTTTAATCTCTAATAATACATATTTTAAATTAATGGGGAGGATATTCGGATTTATATTGATTGTGAAATTACTAATTATTTTTTCTACCTTCAGATCATCAAATCGCTTTTTAATTGTCTGTCTAGTATAACCTAAAATCTGTGTAAGCTTAGTTATAACATATTTAGATTCATTGTTGAAACTTTTTATAAGGTTTCGATTTTTAAATTCATCTTTAGCTTCAGTCATAAGAATATAATAAAAATTATATTATTTAAATGTTAATATTTACAGAGATTTTCTTACTCTTTAACCATTAATATATTTAAATTGATGTTTAAATTAATTATTATATTAACAAAAAATTATAAATTGAATTATTATGGTAAATTATAAAGTTGCAGATGAAAACTTAGCTGCAAAAGGCAAAGAAGCGATATATATCGCTGAATCTAAAATGTTTGTTACTGCTAAAACAATTCGAGAAAGATTCGCTAAGGAAAGACCTTTAGAAGGAATCACAATTGCGGGCTGTCTTCACATCACAAAAGAAACTGCTAATCTTGCCAGAACTTTAAAGGCAGGAGGTGCTGATGTTTGGTTGTGTGGAAGTAATCCCTTATCAACTCAAGATGATGTAGCGGCAGCTATGGTTAAAGAGGGAATTAATACATTTGCGTGGCATGGTAATACAGATGAGGAATTTTACTGGTGTATTCGAGAATGTTTAAAAGCCAAACCAAATATCCTTATTGATGATGGTGCTGATATGATCGTTACAGCACATAAAGAATTTCCTGAACTAATTACGGATGGAGTAATAATCGGATGTCAAGAAGAAACTACTACCGGGGTAAAACGATTCAGAGCAATGGATGTCGCAGGTGATCTAAAAGTCCCATTGTTTCCTGTAAATGATGCCCGATGTAAAAATCAATTTGATAACGAATTAGGTACAGGACAAGGAATTGTTGCTGCCATCTATGGGATGCACGTTCTCTTCGCAGGAAAAAATGTAGTAATAGCAGGATATGGTCATTGTTCTTCTGGAATGGCCCTTAGAGCACGAGGTTTGGGTGCCAATGTTACAGTGACTGAAATTGATCCGATAAAAGCTCTTCAAGCTAAATTTGCTGGTTTTAATGTTGTGCCTATAGAAACAAGTTTGCCTTATGCAGATATTATCCTAACTGCTACGGGTTGTAAACATGTAATATTACCTACTAAAGAGAATTTTGACGCTTTAAAGGATGGTGTCATTTTAGGCAATTTAGGACATTTCGACATTGAGATCCCTACCAAGGAGATTTACGAGTATGCTAAGGAAATCAAACCCATAAGAAAGGATGTAGAAGAAATCACCTTTCCTGATGACAAAAAGATATATCTGCTTGCTAAAGGAAGATTGGCCAATTTAGTGCTTTCTGAAGGACATCCTGCAGAAGTTATGGACATGTCATTTGGCTTACAATCTCTCATGTCTGAATACATCGTCAAGAACAAAGATTCTTTGAAACCTGGAATGGTAGAGGTTCCCGTTGAAATTGACGATAGAGTTGGATTCTTGAAACTTCAAGCAATGGGTATAGAAATAGATAAGCTCAATGAAGAACAATATAACTACATCCACGGCTACGAAGAAGGAACTTAAAACCTCTCTAAATTTTAATACTTCTTATAAAACTTCTAATTTTTTCTTACTTTATTCTATTATTCAAGCTTTGGGATCTAAAATATCATTAGCTGAAGCATCGTTATAAATTTCTCTGGCCAATTTTTTTAATCCATCTAAACCAATAGGTTCTTCATTAAGTCTATTAGATTCCCATATTTTTTCATTTTTAAACTCGCTTTTAATCTCTGATAAATATTTCTGCTGAATAGAGGAAATTTGACCGCAAAAATCGCACTTCTTCGCGTGTTTTTTGGGAATTATCATATTGATATGAACCGCATCAAGGTTAATGTATTTATTAGTCAAATCTCTAGCTCGTTTGACTTCTTCAAAACTTGGTTTCTCAGCAATAGAAACTAATCTTAATGATCCTACGGTATGGATCAAATCTGTGATTCTTTCCCCTCGCTTTTCAAGTTCAACCATCATGTTAAAGATTTCTTTACCAAGTTCCTTTCTTTTTTCATAATCATTATTAAACGGTTTTAAAAACTGTCTAAACATTTTAGTAAAATTTTGCATTGCATCCTTAATCGAATTATAGAAATTTAATGAATATTTTAAGACTACTTTGACTTGGTCTTCAGGGATTTCAAAGAGAGTAATCATATTGGCAGTTGGAGGAAAATCAGCTATAATGATATCAAATTGTGCCTCTTGAGAATTAACATCCTCAGCATCTAAAATTTTTTGAAAAAACATGGCATTTTTTAAAGCCAACGGTATAGAATCTGAAGTAAAAGTTGTATCAATAAATTCCTCAATTTGTGGGATTCTACCAACTAAAGGCATCTGCTTCATAAGAGTTTTCATCTTATTAACTAAATCCTTAGTATAAATTTCTGCGTATACATTTGCATCGGGTTCAATCGCCCATAAATTTCTCGTAATAAGAGTAATAGCGTTTCCTATATCCTTTGATAAGAGATCTGATAAATTATGTGCCATATCAAAAGAAATGAGGAGTATTTTCTTATCAGGTAATAAATCTGACAATAATACTGCAGTTGCAGCACTTATGCTGCTTTTCCCGACTCCACCTTTTCCACCTAAAACTAATATTTTCTCTATCATTGCCAATAACAAGATTTTTTGTTCTTCAAAATTAGAAATTAAATATCATAAATAATGATATTTATTTAGTCTAGAATTCAAGAATTTTAATAATTCGACATCAATTTTTTTTTTTTAGGGGAAAAAAAACTAATCTTCCAGAAATAGAGGGTTGGTCTGAATTCTTATTTTCCTCGAAATAAAAATAAAATCGACCAATATCAGTAGTAATTCGGTATTTTGTTCTTTTCTTTGCATTTTTTGCAAATAATTCTCTTACCAATTTACCGTTCCAATATATACTCATTACAATTAAAATTATAATTGTGAAATAAAAAAGCGCATTTTATGGAGATAACATAACTATGAAAATCAATTCTCATTTAATCTTAAATTGACAAAAGATAAATTTAATAAATCATTTTTATTGAATAGTAATCAACAAAAATTTGATTATTTACAAATTAAACTTACCATTCATATTAATACATTAAAATTTTAATCGAATTAGCAAATTTTTCAAAATTTATCATCAATTAAACAAATTAATAAAATATATCAATCAAAAAAAAAATTCAATCAAATAATTAAATTAAAATTATTATCCAAACTTATAACGATATACAGAAGGATTCAAAATTCAAGCTTAATAAAGATAAAAAAACCTATCTTAGAAGATAAAGTATTCAAGATCTTAGTTAGAATTAAAGTTTTAACATTAGGCAGTATCTATTAGTTTGATTTTACTTCTTTTTATAAGTTTATAATTAATTTTTTAATTCTTTGATAAAATCAAATATTAAATAGAAAAGGGGAGTGATAAAAATTACCAGTAATAATGTAGATTTTACTACTAAATATCTTATCGAAGCAAAGTTCAAAATTAAAGGTGTCGTTGCGCA